>MDTB01182315.1_pt1 | contig 10443 bp, 10 predicted proteins | sample 811161 | NCBI WGS metagenome assembly MDTB01 (sample SAMN05326650, study PRJNA326480) | marine metagenome | isolation source: seawater | place: Mediterranean Sea | collected 2009
GGCAAATTCATTCAGTTTTTTTTTTGCTCTATCTAAAAAGTTTGGCTTTATTGATCCTTTTAAGACAATTACACATCCATTACTTAACTGTTCTATACATTTTAGAATGAAATTAGTTGAATTCAATTTCTTTTTAAAATGAAAATAATTGTAAGTTTTCAGGCTATTAAAAAAAATTTTCTTTTTTCTTTTTTGAATTTCTCTTATTTTATTTTGTATTATATATTTTTTTTTGGCGTTCATTGTTAAATTAATTTAAATAATATTAATATTAGCTATACTTTCTTATATAAATTTATATTTAATTAAATCAACTATGATAAGAAAAATTTTGATTACTGGTGGATGTGGCTTTATTGGGTCTAATTTTCTAAATATATTGGTTCCAAAATACAAGAATATAAAATTTTTAAATATCGATAAGCTCACTTATGCTGGAAAAAAAAAAAATTTAAATAGCATAAAAAATCTTAAAAATTATAATTTTCTAAAATTAGACATATGTAACTATAAAAGATTATACAAAACAATAAAAAAATTCAAACCTAATGTAATTGTTCATTTTGCTGCAGAGTCACATGTCGATAATTCTATAATTTACCCTGGTGAATTTATTAAAACAAATATTGAAGGGACTTATAATATTCTTAGATCAATAGATAAAAATATTTTTTTAGTTCATATATCAACGGATGAAGTTTTTGGTCATGTGATTAATAATAAATCATTTAATGAAAAAACTAAATATAATCCAAGATCACCATATTCAGCTTCTAAAGCATCGGCTGATCATTTGGTATCAGCCTGGAATACTACGTATGGATACAGATCTACGATTATAAATTGTTGTAATAATTTTGGACCTTATCAAGATAAGGAAAAATTTGTTCCAGTTGTAATAAATAAAATTTTAGAAAAAAAAAATATCCCAATATATGGAAATGGTAAACAAAAAAGAGAATGGATTTTCGTAGACAATTTTATTAATAGTATAGAATTTATAATCTTTAAAAATTTGATTAAAGAAAATTTTGTAATTGGAAGTGGAATAAGATTTGAAAATAAGACAATTGCTAAAAGAATAATTAGTCTATTTGAAAAAAAGTTAAAATTTAGCTGCAAAAAATCAAAATTAATTAGAGTTAAGGACAGATTAGGTCATGATAAAGAATATAAGATTAACTGTTCTAAAATCAAAGAATTAGGTTGGAATTCAAAAACAAATTTTGATAAAGATCTTTTAAAAACAATAAATTTTTATAAAACCTAAATAAAAATATTTATGAAAGCAATTTTACTAGCAGGTGGAACAGGAACGAGAATGCGTCCATCTACTACAGGAATTAATAAACATTTAATACCAGTATATAATAAACCAATGATCTATTATTCATTAAGTGTTTTGATGTTGTGTAAATTTAAAGAAGTAATTCTAATTTGTGATCCATCTAGCAAAGAAATATATAAAAAAATTTTTTTTAATGGAAATTATTTAGGAATGAAAATTCACATTCTTGTTCAAAAAGAAGCTAATGGTATCCCAGAAGCCTTTTTAGTTGCAAAAAATTATATTAAAAACCATAGTGTTTGTTTAATGTTAGGAGATAATTTTTTTTATGGTCAGGGTTTTTATAAGATTCTTAAAAGAGGCATAACATTAAAAAAGGGAGCCTTTTTTTTGGCTTATAATGTTCAAAGGCCTGAAGATTATGCTATTATAGAAAAAAAAAATAATAAGATTATAAGTATTGAAGAAAAACCAAAATTTCCAAAAACAAACCTAGCAATCCCAGGACTTTATTTTTTTGATAAAAGTGTACTCACTTATTGTAAAGAGCTTAGAAAGTCTAAAAGGAATGAGCTCGAAATTGTTGATTTAATTCGAATATATATAAAAAATAAGTCAGCAACTTTTTTTCAAATTGGGAGGGGAATCTCGTGGCTAGATATGGGTTCATTTGATGACTTAAATGATTGTTCTAATTATATTAGGGCAATTGAAAAAAGACAAAATTTTATGATTAGTTCTCCAGAAGAAATAGCATTTTTAAATAAATGGATCTCAAAAAAACAACTTAACTTAATAGCAAATAAATATAATAATAAATATGGAGAATATCTAAAAAAATTATGTCATTAAAAAAACAATATACAAGATGTAAAGTTACTGAAAAAAAAATACCAATAGTATTTAATTTTGGAAAAATGCCTATTGCAAATAATTTTTCCAAAACTGTTAATAAAAAAAATCTTTATGAAATGAAAATAGCATTTAATGAAAATAATGGTTTATTTCAACTAGTAGATGCACCAAAGCCAAAAAAATTATTTAATGACAATTATGCATTTTTATCTTCAACTTCTGATTATATGACAAAGCATTTTGAAAGTATGGCTAAAAAAATTAAAAAAAAGGGATTAAATAAAAATTCTCATTTAATGGAAATAGGCTGTAATGATGGTATATTTTTAAAAAATTTTAAAAATTATAATCATCTTGGTATTGAACCTTCAAAAAATGTTTACAAAATTTCCAAATCAAAAAAATTAAACGTAATTAACTCATTTTTTGATCAGAGATTAATTAGGAAAAAAAAATTACATAATATGTTTGATATTATCTACGCAGCTAATGTAATTTGTCATATACCCAACATTTTATCTCTCTTTAAATGTGTTGAAATGGCGCTAAAGAATAAAGGAGTGTTTATTTTTGAAGAGCCTTATCTAGGTGCTATGCTTGAAAAAACGTCTTACGATCAAATATATGATGAGCATTTTTATATGTTTTCTGCACATTCGGTAAATTCAATTTTAGAGAAGTTTAATCTAAAACTTATTAATGCTGAAAGAATTCCAACGCATGGTGGTTCAATGAGATATTATGTTCAAAAAATCACATCTGGTAATATTAAAAGTAATTTAAAAAAAATTTATCAATTTGAAAAAAAAATACAAATTACAAAAATTCAAACTATTAAAAAATTTGTTAGAAAGTGTAACTACTCTAAAAAAAGAATTTTAAGTATGTTAAAAAATATTAAGAAAAAAAAACTAGAAATTTATGGGTACGGAGCAACTTCAAAAAGTACAACTATTCTTCATTTTTGTAGTGTAAATGATAGTTTGATTTCTGGAATATTTGATAATAGCGCAACTAAAATTGGAAAGTATTTCCCAGGTAAAAAAATTAAAATAATTGACTATAAAAATTTTAAAAATATCAAACCGAAGTATTGTTTTTTGTTTGCGTGGAACCATTACAAAGAAATTTTTAAAAAAGAAAAAAAAAGTAATATAAAATGGCTTTGTCATATAGACAAAAAACATTTTCCTAAAAATGTAAGAAAAAATTTTGTATAAATGATTTTTTTTGCCAATCCAAAATCAGAATATATATTCCTTAAACAAAAAATTGATAATAAAATAAAAAGAGTATTAAATAGTAATTCTTATATATTAGGAGATGAAGTTAGGAGTTTTGAAAAGAACTTTTCAAGATACTTGGGTGTAAAATATTCAGTAGGTGTTTCAAATGGAACTGATGCTCTTATATTAGCGTTAAAGTCGCTAAATATTGGGGAAGGTGATGAAGTAATTACAACTTCACACACTGCATTTGCAACCATCTCTTCAATTATTGAGGTTGGTGCCGTACCAGTATTTATAGACATTAATGAAGATGAATTCACAATTGATACTTCAAAAATAGAAAAAAAAATTACAAAAAAAACAAAAGCCATAATTGCTGTTCATGTTTATGGTAATCCTGTCGATATTATTACTATCAAAAAAATTGTAAAACAAAATCAAATATCTTTAATAGAAGATTGTGCCCAGGCCCATGGAGCCGAATACAAAAGAAAAAAAGTTGGAACTTTTGGAGATATCTCATGCTTTAGTTTTTATCCAACAAAAAATTTATCTACATTTGGAGATGGTGGAATTGTATCAACTAATAATTATAAGATTTATAAAAATATTAAATTATCAAGAGAATATGGATGGACTAAAAAAAATTTTAGTGTCAAAAACGGATCAAATAAAAGATTGGATGAACTGCACGCTGGTATTTTAAATGTTAAACTAAAATATTTAGATAGGTTTAATCAAAAAAGAATATCTATTGCTAAAAGATTTTTAAAATCAATAAAATCAAAAAAAATAATTCTACCAAAAGCTAATCCACTTAATAAACATGTTTACCATTTGTTTGTGATTAAAGTAAAAAATAATCAACGAAAAAAATTTTTATCTTATTTAAAAAAAAATGATATTTCAGCAGGTATACATTATCCTCTACCAAATCATCTTCAAAAACCATTTAAAAAGTTCGCTAAATCAAATTTACCAGTAACAGAAAGAATTTGTAAAGAGATTGTATCCTTACCAAATTATCCACTATTAAGTTTTAAAAAAGTAAAAAAAATTTCTTCTGTAATTAATAAATTTTAATCGTAAATACTTTATTTATCTTATTTTTTTTATATAGCCACTAGGATTATTTGTAAGTAATTGTTTAGAATTTATTCCCTTATCAATTTTAAAATTTTTATTTTTTTTTATAAACTCTAACATAGCATTATAGGGGTTGTTTCCTTTTTTCCATTCTCTTTTTCGATGTTTTTGTTCTGGAATATGTTCGATAATTGTATCTCCAACAATTAAATAATTATTTTTTTTCATAAGTTTGGAGTACAAATTAATTTCTTTTAACACGGTATTTTTTGTATGATCACTATCTAAATGAATAAGTATATTTCTATATTTACCACACATCTTTTTTATTTTTTTAAAAGTATCATAAGAAGTAGAATCAGCTTTTATAAGTTTAATTTTTTTAGATTTTGATTTTGAAAATATTCTTTTTTTTAAATCTTTAGGGATAAATATATCAACACCTATAATTTTTTTTGTTTTAGTAAAATTTGCTAGAGTTTCGTATAGTAATAACGTACCAGCCCAAGCAACGCCAATTTCAAGAATAATGTCTGGTTTTGTTTGGTACATTAACTCTTGTATCGTAATTACATCATCAGGCGTTTGAAGCATAGGCTCCCCCAACCAGTTATATAAATAACAAAAATTATGTTTGTCTGCTGATATATAAAGTTTTTTTGAGTAATTTTTAACTAAGGGGTCTTTACTTAAAGAATTAGCCCATTTTAATCTTTTATTATTAAAATCCTTAAAAGAAATTATTTTTTTCATAGATAAAAGTTAATTATAATGCACTTTAAATTTTTTCGAACTTATTATTAATTTTATTTTATGTAAATAGTAATGTACAAGGTAAAATATTATAAAATCTTTTTTCGAACATTTAGCAAAAAATGAGCAACATCCCTATATTGATTTTAATTTATAATAGGCCAGATTATACAAAAAAACTTATAAAAAATTTGAGAAAAATTAGACCTAAAAAAATTTTTATTTTTTGTGATGGTCCAAAAAGTGATGATGACGAAGCCTTATGTCAAAAAGCAATAAATGAGTCTTTAAAAATTGATTGGAATTGCTCAATTAAAAAAAAATTTTTAAAAACCAACCTTGGTTGTAGAGATGCAGTATCAAAAGCAATTAATTGGTTTTTTAAAAAAAATACAAAAGGAATTATTCTTGAAGATGATTGTTTACCTAATAAAGCATTTTTTGAATTTTGTGAAAAAATGCTTAGATTATACGAAGCAAATAAAGAAATAGGGTGTATTACAGGTGATAATTTTTTATTAGGTAACTTTAAATTTAAAAAAGATCAATATTATTTGTCAAAATATCCAAACTGCTGGGGATGGGCTACATGGAAACGTTCTTGGAATTTATATGAGAAAAATATTAGTTTTTGGCCAAAATTAAAAAAGTCAAAAAAATGGAATTCAAACTTTTTAAGTCACTATGAGAGAAAATATTGGAACTTAGTTTTCGACACATGTTACAATAAAAAAATAGACAGCTGGGCTTATCTTTGGACACTTGCTTTATGGAAAAATAAACTTTTGACAGTCACACCCTCAAAGAATTTAGTTCAGAATATTGGATTTATATCAACGAGAAGATATTTTAAACTTTCTTCACCTCAATATAAAACTCAAAATTTAGATGTAAAAAAAATAAAAATTAATAATAATTTGAAAATAAATCAAAAGGCAGATAATTTTGTTTTTGAGAGGCATTTTAAAGGAAAAATAAAAATATTATTATGGAATATAACAAAAATCTTTAATTATTATGGTATTTAAATTTTACTTATAATTATAATGAAAATTTTATTTAAATTTATTTTTTTTTTTATAATTTCTTTTTCAAAAAAAAAAAGATTTATTATATTAAGTCCTAATTTGACTTTTTTCAAATTTTATAAAGTTTTAGTATATGATAAAAAAGATAAAAGTTTTTTTACATATTTAATTAGAGATCAATATGACTATATTACACTCGAAGAAATTTTTTTTTATGAATGTTATAAAATTGAAAACATAGAAAAATATGAGGAGAGCACAAATGATCAAATAAAACTTATTATTGATTGTGGCTCTAACATTGGCTGTAGTACGAATTATTTTCTTAATACATATAAAAATTCTAAAGTAGTCTCTATTGAGCCAGACCCAAATAATTTTAGTTGTCTTACAAAAAATGTAAGAAATTCAAACGCAATCTTAGTTAATAACGCTGTTTCAAATGAAAAAATAAATTTTGAAATAAAAAATTCAGAAGCAAATATTAATGATAATAGGGGAAAAAATATAGTTAAAGTTTTAGAAAACAATAAATTAGAAACCATAACAATTAACGAAATCCTCAATCAAAAAAATAATGACAAATATAGTCCCTTTTTAGTGAAAATTGACATAGAGGGCCATGAAAAAGAGTTATTTAATAACAATACTGAATGGTTTGATAAGTTTAAAATAGTTATTATTGAAATCCATGATTGGATGATACCTGGTAAGTCTATATCTAAAAATTATTTGAACACGCTTGTTGATTCAATGAAAAAACATAATAGAGATATAATTATTAGAGGAGAAAATTTAATTTCTATTAAACACTAATGACTTATAGATATATATTTAATCAAATTTCGAGAACATTAAATAGAAAACATAAATTTTTTGTATTATTAATATTTTTTAGCATCCTACTTTCTGCTTTATTAGAAATGTTGACTATATCGTCTTTAATTCCCTTTTTGAATATTTTATTGAATCCTGATGTTGTCTATGAAAATTTTAAATACAAATATTTAATTTTTTCGGATAAATTATTCACTAATAATCCATTGGGATATATATCCATAGTTTTTATAATAATTATATCGATATCTACATTATTAAAATTATTGGTTCTTAAATTAATATTAAAAGTCACAACATTAATTGGTTCTACAATTTCATCTACAGTTTTTAAAAATATTATTTCTCAATCGTACATAGATTTTACAAAATTTAATACTAGTGAACTAATTTCGGTACTTGAAGCAAAAATTGATCCTTTAGTAAATGCCATTTTTAAAATTTTACAAACTTGTTCATGTTTAATAATTACTATTTCTATTATAGCAACTTTGCTATTAATAAATTTTTGGTCAACAATATTTTTTGCTTTATCTTTTTCTATCTCATATTTTATTTTATATTTTTTTTATAGAAAAGACTTAACATCTATAGGTATATCAATAGCTTCAAATTTAAAATCAAGAGTAAAAACTTCACAAGAAGCAATGTCTATTTTTCGGCAAGTAAAATTAGATAATTTAGCAGAAAATTTTTATTCTGATTTCACTAGTAAAGATTTTGCTATTAGAAAAGCGAACGAGATAACCGCTTTTATTGGTAATTTTCCAAGAATAGTGATTGAGTGTATAGCTATAATATTAATCGCAATAGGAAGTTATTATTTAATTTCTAACAACATCTATGATGAGGACTATACATTAACTCTAATTGCCTCCCTTGTTTTTGGAGCATCTAGGCTTCTTCCACAAGTGCAGGTGATGTACTATAATTTTAGCCAAATTACTCATCAAAAAAAAATGTATTTAGATGTGAGTAAATTTTTATATAAAATCAGCAAAGATGAATCAAAAAATATCAATTCTACATTTGAATTTAATAATGAAATAAATTTAAACAATATTAGTTTTGGATATGATAATGATAGAAAAATCATAGAAAATGTTAGTATAACTATCAAAAAAAACTCAACGGTTGGAATTCTAGGACAAACAGGTTCAGGAAAAACCACTTTAATTGATTTAATCTCAGGACTTTTGATGCCTAGCCAAGGTCAAATATTTGTAGATGGCACACCAGTTAACGATATTTTAGATAGTTGGCAAAAAAAAATTTCATATATAGATCAAGATGTTACGCTATTGGATGCACCACTAATTGAAAATATAGCAATAGGTCATAAAAACGAAACAATTGATAAAATCTTCTTAGACAAAGTTCTTGAAAAATCTCAATCGAAAAAATTTATTTATGATTTACCTGATAAATATAATACTTTAGTTGGAGAAAGAGGAATTAGATTATCAGGTGGTCAAATTCAAAGAATTGGAATTGCAAGAGCACTATATAAAAATTCAGAATTATTAATACTTGATGAACCAACAAGCTCTTTGGATACTAATACTGAAGATTTAGTTATTGATGCTATCAATGAGTTAAAAAAAGAAAAAACAATAATATTAATTTCACATAGGATTAATGCTCTCAAAGATTGTGATAAAATATTTGAAGTGAAGAATAAAAAAATAACTGAGGTCAAAATTTGAATGGTTATATAAATAAAAAATCTAGGATTTTAATTGTAGGATCAAAAGAAAAATTCACTCTAGACCATACATATTACAAAACATTAAAACACCTTGGTTATAAAGTAGATTTTTTAAATGTTGAAAAATCTCTCAACAATAGAATGATTGCAAAGATCAAAATATATCTCACTAGATTAAATTATAAAATTTTAAGGGAAAAAATTTTATTATTTTTTAAAAAAAAAAAAAGAACAATATGAATTGATTATTTTTTTTAAAAGTATTTTTTTAGATTACGAAACAATTTGTAAAATTAAATCAATGAATAGTAAAGCCAAGTTAGTAAATATATTTCCAGATGATCCATTTAATATTTATAATCCTATTATTTCAAACAAAAATTTTTTAAAGACAATGCCTAAATATGATTTATTTTGCATTTGGTCATATAAACTAAAAAAAAAATTAGAAAATAAATTTGAGACAAGAATACTATATTTGCCATTTGGTTATGATAGCTTGAATGTATCAAAGTTTAAGATAAAAACTAAAAAAATTAGAGATGAAGTAAGTTTTATTGGCACTTATGATCAAGATAGATTGAACATTATAAATTCTATAAAGATAAAAAAAAATATTTATGGAGGAAATTGGTGGAGATATTCAGGAAGAAGTTTAAATAATTCAATTGTAGGAAAACATATATATGGTAACCAAATTTTTAAACTTATGAATGAAACAGCTATATCTCTTAATGTTCTTAGAAAACAAAATCTCACATCTCATAATATGAAAACTTTTGAAATACCTGCCAATAATGGGCTGATGTTAACTACAAGATCTAAAGAACAAAATAAATTTTTTAAGGAAAATCTTGGATGCTATATGTATTCATCAAAAAAAGAATTAAACAAAAAGATAAAATTTATTTTAAAAAATCCACAAAAAGCAGCAAAGGTTAGAAAGTATGGTAATTTAATTGTAAAAAAATATTCATATATAAGAAGAGTAAAATTTTTATTAAAAGAAGTGAATAGAAAAAAAAATGGATCATAACTTTTTAAGAAAAAAATCATTTTGGTCAATTTTTTTTCTTTATCAAATTTTGATTATCAATTCAGAACTTTTCACAAATTATTATTATTTTTTGAGTATTATTGTTTTTATACTTAATGTTTGTCCCATATATTTTTATTATCTAAATTATCAAAGGATTGATTACATACCCACATATTATTATACACATATATATTTTTTTCTGTGTTACTCCTTAGCTTTATTTTTTCCAGAATTTGTAATTGATATTTTTACAAACGATTCTCGTATAAATAATGTTTTGAGATCTTATATAAGTTATTCAGATCAAATAGTAAATTATCAATATAAAATCTTCATAAATGCTTTAGAAATTTATATAATAGGTTTATTTTTTTTTAACTTAGGAAATTATCTAGTTGAATTTTTTTTGAAAAAAAAAATAAAGACAAATAAGACATTTGAATTTACAGAAAATCGCATAGATGTTCTAATTTTAGGAATTTCCAGTTATTTTATATGCTTAGTATTATTATTTAATAATGATCTTGAAATTGTGAAAAAAATTTATCAAATCAAATATCCATTAACATATTTATCAATCTTAAGCATACAACTATTTATAATTTATAAAAAAAATCTTA
>MDTB01081101.1_pt1 | contig 10442 bp, 12 predicted proteins | sample 811161 | NCBI WGS metagenome assembly MDTB01 (sample SAMN05326650, study PRJNA326480) | marine metagenome | isolation source: seawater | place: Mediterranean Sea | collected 2009
CTATCTTGCATATACGAGTACATGCTGTCTGATTCTGAAAGGTATACGATGTCAGGCGTGTTAGGGTCCATTGGATCCAGGGCTTCTCTGATGATCTTTTTCGTCTCATTACGAATAATTCTTCTTAGATGTGATTCCGTTAATTTCTTCAATTTATTCTCCAAGGCCATATCTGATTCCAAGATCACACATTATTGATCTGGGTTTATCATTAATTATTACGCAAATAACGAATAAGTCATTCTATTTTAAGTCCAATCCATGTTCTAAGACTAGCTTGATGCATGTGCTTTTGAAGCAAACTGGGTTTTACCTCTATTTTCGTAGGAGGCAAATCTTCTACAATTGTCTGAGAACCAGTATTGACGGGCCCAGTAAAACTTCCGCCACTAGAGCATGCGGCGCCGGAACAGTTTTGATTACCTGCCCCAGATACGGAAACAACATCTCGGGAAGATGTCGTTGTCGTTCTTTGCCTTTGCAGATATGAAATTTCGTAGCTGCTTGTTACGGAACCTTTTCCCCTTATTTGGGCGTACTGATCATAGACATACATGGTTATAACAATTTCGCTTTGCTGAACAGTTACTTTAGTTTCTAACCACCAATGATCGTTTTGCATGGAACATTTCTGATGATTCAACCTGTAATTGCAATTCGGCCAAATATACTCAATTGTTTCCTGGTTGTACACCATTACATTTTCATCTGCATTAACATAACCATAAGTACTTGGAACTTTGGCCATCTTACTGTGAACGCTAGCTAACCCAAAGATGGATAGGTCGTCTACTGTAACTTCAAAAATATCTGGCGCATTATTTACTAGAATGGCAGGGGCAACATAGACTTCGATTTCTTTGTGAGCCTCGACGATAATTTCAGCATTTGCTTCTTGTAAATCTTCGGCCTGTACAGAAGTTAGAGACCAGAACAAACAAAACAACCAATAGAACATATGAATCTCCCGTAACGATTAACTTTAATAAATATGGTCGAGAGATAAATTGTAACAAAAAAATGGCTGGACCATAAAGATCCAGCCATTAGACTAAGCGAAAAGGAGAGGTTTACTCAACCACAATCGTACGCTTAGTTTCCTTAACACCTTCTACTGGGACTTCTACGTAGAGAATTCCTGCATCATATCGTGCACTGATGGAATCTGCGTTTGCAGTTTCCGGAAGAGTCCAACTACGAGTGAAAGAACCAAAAGAATACTCGCGAGAAGTAATCTTGCCCTTATACTCATTACTATCCTCTGTATTTACCGAGATGGAAAGAGTATTGTTTTCAATGTTTAGAAGGAATTCATCCCGACTAAATCCAGGCGCCGCCATTTCAATCGTATAACCGTTGTCGTTCTGTACAATATTTGCACGAGGAACAGTAGTCATAGACGGAGCCTTAAGGCTAGGGGTATTACGATCATTAATCGCTAGATCAAAAATAGAATCAAAATCACGCATCATATTTGTGATAGGGTCAGAATTAAAACCTCGAATCACGGGGAACAACTTAGACATATTAATTTTCTCCTTTAGCTTTTGTTTTTCAAAATCATTAAGTTTAGCTGTCGTTCTGTAAAGCAGAACAATAGTATTCTAAACACCAAAAAGGAAATGAACATACCTGTAATGCATTTTTTGCAAAAAAAAAGAGGGACCCAGCATTCCTAGGTCCCTCCGTTCCTGTGACCTCCAAGCCTTTTGAGCCTGTCCCCATCATTGGGTGAGGAGTGAACACACCGGTAAGTAACACCGTTCACAGGATTTCTCCCTGTTCTTAGCTTTTTAAGACTACGGAACAGCACGTTTTACTATCATCAACATTCTGCGCTCATTTGAGTAAGCTGTACACTTCCCCTCTCTTTTGCGCGATACATCTTCAAAACCTGGGATTCTGGCCATGTATCCCCTTTCGGGACGATAAATCCGTTGCCGGCTTTACCAGAGAGACTTCTGTCTCCGATAGTTGCATTCTGAAGGATCTTAATGTAACTTCTTCCCAAGACTTTTTCATTGGTAATTGCCCTTATCCTGTTTTCGCGATGAAATACACAAGACCGCGAATATTTTTGACAGCACTTCCATAGTGGTATATGGACTCATGTCTCAAATTGCTGGTTGATTTTCTGAAGTACCACCCTCATTAACTCAACCCCTCTCTTGGCGAAGCGGCATACCACAAGAATGGTACCTTCTTCTACGAGGTTTTCACTATCATAAACTTTCGTTTATGCTCAGGAACCAGTAACTTTACCTGAGTTTATCGACCCGAGAACAGGGTCTATAAAATTTTAAAGAGCAGTTTTGACTAACAGGGGAAATATACTGTATTTTTGGTACATGTATAAATTAAAATGCCAATTTATCTTGCAAGAAAACTTTCCACATCAGGACGTATCTCAGAGATAGATTGTTCCATCATCTCAGATGTGGCATCTACTCTAAAAAAATCCTGACCAAACATTTCTTGGTATGCCTCAACGTTTCTATTTACGCTTTTCCAGGATCTTGTGACAACTCTATCTCCTAGGCTTCTTCCTCCACGACTTACTCTCGCTTCGTCCCTTTCAATAGAAACCTCTAGGGGGACATCGACAAATATCATGGCGCAGTCATACCCCAAGGCTTCGTACTGGTTCTTCTGTTTTCTGATTTCGCGGATATTTCCACCGGTGCCATCAACAATAAAACCTTCACCTAGTTCTGAAAGTTCTTTTTTTCTAGCTTTGGCACCAGCTCTAGCTTGATTAAAAAGAGTCCCGTGTTGGGACATCATGCCTCTAAGTCTTTGATAGTCTGCCTCTAGATCTGCTGGTATAGGCTCTCCTGCATCTTCTAGGGCTTTGTACTCATTCTTTACAGGAACATATTCATCTAGTAGCCCGGCCCTATCCAGTGTCAACCCTGCACTAATTAGAGATGCTTCGTATTCATTGTCTGGATTGATACTGGTCATTCTCGTTCCCAGATTCAAACCACGAATCACTGTTGATTTACCAGATCCAGGACCACCGGCCATAAAGATTACTTTGTCTGGGGTTTCCATTGACTCCAGAATAATTCTTCGGATGTATTGACGCAAGCGTTTCATATCTTTATCTTCTCTATTAGATAAGAACCTGGCAAGCTCATCCATGTATTTCCATACTTGATTGATTGGCCGTGTTTATCAAGGATTTTTTGGGGCGGAGGAGCGTAAATTAATATCTCGTAAGGCTCGAGATCGTAACCCTTTGGTAGCCTGATCTCAGATTCATCGGCAAACATAACAAACTCTTCCCCCGTTTCCGTAGGGTCTTTTCCTAAATCGTACGGGACTTTTGCAACAAGCAAAACGTGTAAGCCTCCGTAGCCTTCGACATCAGAATATTGATCTGCTTTTCCGGCAAATGAGTAAGACACACGTTTGTTCTGTGACCAACTGCCACCGATGTTTTGAGTATTCAAATGTAGTTTGAACAATCTAATAATCTCATGTTCACCACGTGGAGTTTCTTCCCAAACACTCAGCCGCATTTCATCAGCTAAGTCTGGATGCATTCCTATGTCGAGTCCGCGGTATATTGTTCGAAGACCAGCGTATTCTTCTCTTAATATCTGTTCTTTGATGATTCTTCTAAGTTGGCGTCTTGTGATTTTCATTTAATGCCTTCGCTCTCGAGTCTATCTAGCCATCCTAAAACATCGTCATTGTCCATCAAGGATATTAAGGCCCGGGCATCACTAGTAGCGGTGTCCTTATATGAAACGCCACCACCTTCAATGCCAAAGACGTCTAAGCCTTCTGCGGCGCTCATCCCCATAGGTGTCTGTCTGGTAACAAGAGCATCAACTTGTTCGATATACTTGTATGCGCTTTCGCGAAAGTCTGCTTGTCCAGCTGCTTGGCCTTCCCGAAAGATACTGTTCTCTTCTGGAAGACTAAGGCGCGGATTTTCTCTTTTTATCGACTGAAGACCTGTAACCATCACGGCGTGTATATTGCCAAGTGCGTTATCAAGAGGTTGCCACGCTCCTACTTGGTATGAAAGATTTTTATTTTTTCTAAGTACTTCCCCAAAATCAGCGTCGGCTACTGTAAGATAACCCGATGTATACGCAACAGCGTAAGCTGCCTCTAGCTGGTCGGGCTCTCCTAAGGCTTCCCCGATAATTTTTTTGATGTATTCTTTCAGGATTTCTTCATCTTCATGGTCATCAGCTTCTCCATGACCCCATGCCATCGATGATTTGTACTGCTTTTCAGTTTTGTAACATCGCTTTGTACCATCTTTTTTTACGGTTTGGTACTTTCCTTTTGAACCATCAGACTGAGTGCAATCTCTTTTCCCTTTGAATTTGTATGGCATATGTAGATCCCCTATGCATCTGCGTATTTATGTTCGACAGCCTCGATCCCCTGCTGCAAGCCTTCGTAAAAGAAATCTGCCATCATATCCTTAAAAATAGATTTCGATGGAAGAAACGCGTGACCTACATAAGAGTTTGGCTGTTGATCTGGCAAAGTATTAAACACATCTAGAGCGTCGTCTGGTAACCAATATTCTGCTTGATATCCCATATCACCCGATGCATCTTGACCGATTTGCATAACCATCTCCGTAGGAGAACTATACCCTTCTTGTTTGTAGCGAGTAGATGCATCATACATTTGATCTCGAGCAAAGTCACTACCCGCTTGAATAGCATATTCTCTAGCCGTCTTTAATGCAGCTTCATACTCTTGTTCTTTTCTTTCGTTCTCGGTTTCTCTTTCTGCTTCGAACTGGTCCCAATCGTAGTGATCTAATTCATCTGCATCAGTTTCCTCTGGTGCATCGGGATCTTCGACTAATCCTGCCATTACTGGGGATTCACCAGCCTGAAGATAAATTTCTCCAGATTGTGGATCGACAACGTCCTGAGCTACTTCATCATGTGGTTCTAATTCGTCTATAAAGAGAAAAACATCTTCAGATGTTTCAAACCGAGGAACCATATAACCTTCTCGCAAATTAGAGGAGATGGTTTCCATAATAATTTTTCTGATCTGTTTTCTTGTAATTTTCATAGTGTATCACCTACCCCTAAAAGCTGTCCTGCAATGGACAATGCGTGATCTGCAGTACTCCAGATCTCTTCACCATTCGGATCCATTCCATATTCATTTATCAAATATTCGTGAATTTCCATTTCTATCAGGCCACCCTGAGGGTACCCAACAACTTTGACGGCATGCTGAGCTGCTGCGTGAGCCTGCTCTTCAAAACCTTCTCGAATTTCCTTTATAATTTTTCTTAAATCACGTTTTGAAATTTTCATTGTTGAGTACCCCAGAATTTTACTTTGATAGCTTAGATTTAAGTCCGCCTAACCAGCCGACCACAGATGAATAAGCACCTGCAACTCTGTCTCTACACCATCCAAGGGATCGAAGAGTCCAATCTTTTGCAGTACCATATACATCGCCAGCAAATTCTACCACTTGATCCCAGGCTAAATCCAAAATGTCAATAACCAGTTTTAGTGGAGCACTAGCCGCCCTCAATAATGGGTGTGCATCTCTTCTTGCTAGCAACCAAGCCAGCAATATACCAACCAATAGACCTTCCAGTCTCGGGGATTCTACATGTAACCAAACAAGTAAATCCCAACCGAATTCACCAACAGAAGCTACCAGGCCCCATGCAGAGCCCAAAACACCTGTTACTAAATTCCATAATGATCCTAAAATTTCCATAATTTTTCCTTCCTTTAATTCCCTTAATGGGGTTAAAAAGACCTCTAGAGGTCGCAAGCGCCGGTTTGTCCGTCGCAGATATAATTACTTCTGTCCGTAATCTTCCTCAATATTATTTAATGCAACCATTATAGCCATTCGCAGGGAATCAATTTCAGTTCGTGTCAAGCCTTGCCCTTGTTTGACCAACCCAACAGCAGCGTGATCATCACCGCGATCTGATAGAAACCGGTTTACTTCCTCGGCTAGTAAGTCATAGAAATAGTCACTCTCAAAAATACCGGGAGACGCGACTTCTCTGAGGTCAGACTTTCGAACAATACTTGCCAGTTTTCTTCTCAATTGTATTCCCTCGTTAGCTTTGTCTATAATCCCTTTTTGAAGATTATCAGGTAGATCTTTCTGATCCCCTTTCAACGCTGGATCATCGTCGTATGCATCTGTAAAGGCTGCGTCATCCGCTTCATCAATTTCTTTTTTTGCCTTTGATTTTTTGACAACAGACCAATCGTCAGACGGGTTTGCTTTGTTAATTCTTGCCTGGGCCCAGGCGTGCTGTGACATTCCGGGCTTAGAACCACTTGAACCCCAAGCAGCTAACCCTTTTTTGTATTCGGCTTTCATAGACCCAAAGGTCATGCCGCGCTCTTCGGCCGTTTTACGAATCTTGTCTTCAGTACTCTTCGAAAGCTCTTCATAAATGATAGACTGGAGCTTTCTACGAAACGATTCATTCTTTTCGTTGTGCTGTCTTTCCATTCTTTCTCTTCGAGCCCATGCACGCTTTTCTCTTTTTGGATCCCCACTGGCGAGATCTGCTTGAGTTGCATCCAGTTGTTTCGCCCTTTTACTACCAGAAGGGGCTTTGTACGAAGGATCATGAGCTTCATCCGCTTCGTCGATCTCTTTGTTCAATTTCTGACCGGCCTTCTTGGCATCTTGGTAAGACTTTGTTCTGGGATCTGACTTTTCTCCACGCTTCTTCTTGGCATGAATATTAGCCCATAATCCCTTGTTTTTTTCTTGCAGCATTTGTTCTGCAATTATCTTTTGCAATAATTTTCTAGAAATTTTCATATTCATTCTCTTAAGTGGTGGAGGCGGCGGGAATCGAACCCGCGTCCGCAATAGTCTAAGTTCGAGTCATTCACGTACATAGCTAATTATATCCTTAAAAAGCAAAGTAGCCACCTTTTCTTTCATCCTTTCATGTGGCATTCCAGGAATAGTCAACATGTTATTTCTCAGCACTGTTGACGTAATGTGCAATATCTCCTCTTGGATAGATGGTTCAGAGAGACCACCCGATTAAGCGGCTAAGCGCTGTTCGAAATGCGAATTATTATTTGCAATTATTGTTTTTGAACTGTCAAGGTCGTATCTTACCTGCACGCACTCTCCCTTGAGATTCTACCCCGTCGAAACCAGTACGCCCCCTTATCACTTATTAGAATTTCAATGATCATGTCTTTTTAATTATAACGCCCCCGCATGGATGTATACATTTTGTCGTAAGTATGCGTTGCAGCTAGATATTTAAGATCATACAACCAAGACCTAAGGAGTGGCAAATGTTATACGTTGTTTTGATTATTATATCTAACCTTGCTTTTGCAGATGAACCCAAAGCAGAAGAGCAAGAAAGACAAATCATTTATAAAGAGAAAACAGAGATTGATTTTGAAGGGCTAGAAATTGATGGAGAGCTCGTAAAACCGCAGGGTTCCTTGCTTTTAGAAAGACAGAGTGCAAATTTTAATCCTCTGATCAGATTAAGGACGGATTTTGATCAAGAGATGGAAGACTCCGTAAGAGAGATCAAGTAATGGCAGTTATTAGAAATGCAGGTACCGCTACGATGCGGTTCAAAGAAGGGTTGATCGCCTCTGGTTCCGATGATGGCATTTCTCTTGATGTCTATGGCGATGTATCAAATCAACACATTGCTACTTTTAAGAATGACCAGGCTTCATCCGGCCATGTCATGATGCTTAAGACAGACGGTAACGGATCAGCTAGCAGAATTCTAGAAATGGAAGATGGTGATGGAGACATTGTGTTCAGGGCAAGGGCTGATGGACGTTTTGGCTTTGGGCCTGACGGCGTTAGTAGTATGGGTGCTGGAACTTTCGTTGTAGGTATTGACAACTCTTCTCATACGGCCGATATAGCGATATCGCAAAGACTTCAACATCTTGGTGACTCAAACACATATTTAGACTTCCCTTCAGCTGACACATTTAATCTTGTTGCCGGCGGTAATTCTTTTCTTAAATATGACGGAAACGTTCTTATAAACAATGCAAACGCAGATGTTGACATGAAGGTCATGGGCGATGATGGAAATGTTATATTACATGTAGATGCTGGTACTAACAAAGTTGGTATAGGCACGACGAGCCCCACCGAAGTCTTGACGCTAGACGCTACAGAGCCCACTATTCTCTTTAAAGAAGGTGGTACTGATATGGCTACAATCGGCGTTAATTCATCGGACAATATTCTAATTCAAAATAAGACCATAAACAAACACATCGTCTTCAAGGTAAACGACCAAGGCGTTGTAAGAGAAGGATTTAGAATTAATGGAACCGTTCCAGAAGTAGTGGTCAATGAGGGATCTGATTCGCTAGTAGACTTTAGGGTCGAGTCAAACAATAGCACTCACATGCTTTTTGTTGATGGTGGAAACGAGAGAGTAGGAATTAAGACTGACGTGCCTGTCTGTGAGTTAGATGTAAATGGAACAGTTAGAACTAAAGGCTTTGGCGTCAATGTACGAGATGTGAATTCGACGTCCTCGGTCGATGCATTAGACTATGTTTTAAGATGCATTCAGAATCAAGCGATTACTATTACGTTGCCTGCTAAGAACACTAGCTCGGGTAGGATTCTAATCTTTAAAGATGTATTGGGAAATGCCGGCACAAACAATATTACAATTGATGGCGATAGCTCAGATACCATCGACGGCAACGCAACCTTCGTTATGAACCAGAATAGACAATCCGTCACACTGGTGTGTGACGGAATAAATGGTTGGATGATTACTGGTATGTATATTCCCTAAGGTAACCAAAACTTTGAACCCATACGATCATATGTAGGGTACATGATATGACCCTCTTCTTCTATGTGTTGATACCCTAGGGCATGACCAAGTTCGTGTTCCACTATATAGTCTAACTTGAAAGACCCAGGTGAGAACCTAATTTCTGCAGCCCTGATTTTTCCAAGTGCAGTCCTTCTTTTTGTAGATGCAATAGTATGAGACCCAAGCGACCTAGACTTTCTCAATATTATAAACCCGTCTAGCATTTCATAGTCACAAACTTCCTTGGGTGGATTTTGTTCTATGAAACCTATTTGTTCTCCAGCCTTTGCTTCCCAGTATTCTACAGCTCTTTCGATATAGAGGATGTTAAAGTCTTCCCCATAGCAGTTAGCTATGATAGGATTACCATCTTCGCCCCAGGTCCATGGATGAAATACGGAGTTTTCGTAAGAAAATATAACTGCTTGTCCGAGCGTCAAGCCTAATGCAAAAGAGATTAAAGTTAAAACAATTCTATTTCTCTTCCACATTACTCGCAGCCCCAGGTTGCGTATTGCAACTCGATCGTATCACCCTCATCAGGTTCTTTGCCTTCGGCAAACCTAACCTCATTATCATCCTCGTTATATTCCCAATCGGTTGTGTCCGCCAATTGTCCATTGACATAAACCTCAATTGTATCTTGGATAGGATCTTCCTCGCTTAACGCAAACGCTCTCTTCGTAGAAACAGTTTCGGCGAGGTCTTCCATCTGGATACCCCAGTCTTCTTCGCAAATCGAGTAAAATTGGCCACCATAGTGCATGGCAAAATCATAGTATCCAGACCCGAATTGTATAGCCCGAGTGTATGTTCCGCCAAACGTTCCGGTACAACCTGATGGATAATCTCCTACAATGGCAACGGGAAGAAACTTATCAGTATCTTTCAGGCCGTCAAAGTGTGTAGTATAGGAACTCCACCCACCAGTAGAATGATCTGGTTCATCACTAACAAAGATAATCACTAGTGTGGCGTCTTCTCTAAAGAAGTCCCCTCCCGGCCCGGCATACAGAGTATTTCTGGTACTCTCTTCCGCAAACTGAATTCCTTTTTCCATTCCCGAACCGTGAGTCCCTATTCCAGAAATAATCGAGGCTGCCACCAATTCTGGTGAAGAAGTAGTAGAATCTAGAAATGTTCCCCCCTCAAATGCACCACTATCAGTAGTTATAAAAGCCATGTGATAATCAGGTGTTGCTGCCAAGAAAACGGACATAAAGTCGTCAATATGAGAAGCAACAGATGTTTGAATCATGTTCATTGAACCACTGTTGTCAATGACCCACAAAACATCCAGCAGCGGAATCTCTTCCTGTTCGTGGTAATCCGTAACCCATTGTTCAACTTCAGTCTCTCCGTATTGCTCGCTTTCAACCTCCGGAGTCATGGGGTCGTTGCTAAAAATTGTTATAACGCTTGAGTCTAAACCTGTATCTTCCGGAATGTATGAAACTAAAAAGTCTAACTCCATCCCAGGGTCAATAATCCACGGAGGTTCTGGAAGACTGCCGTATTCCAATACGATGTCAGCAGGTTGAGTTACCATTTGAGAAACTGAAGAAACCTCCAAGGGAAGATTGCCTTCGTTACCTATGGTGACCCTCTCTTCATTGTCGCA
>MDTB01183506.1_pt1 | contig 10442 bp, 13 predicted proteins | sample 811161 | NCBI WGS metagenome assembly MDTB01 (sample SAMN05326650, study PRJNA326480) | marine metagenome | isolation source: seawater | place: Mediterranean Sea | collected 2009
TCAACTAATTTTTCTAGCAATTGAATTACTAACTTCTTAACTGAATCTGAAGTAGCAAACTTTATCAATATTGGTTTAATTAAAGCGATCATTGTTTTATGTGTTAACACTCCTATTCTAAGACCTTTTCTTGTAAAAGAAAAATGATTTATGTTCTTCGGATATCACCCAAGGTATATCTTCATGTCTTTCAAACCATTTTGTATATATCCTAAACAATTGATCTGAATTTACTCCTTCACATCTAAGTGTTAATGAATCTCCCTCTGGTATTTCTTCTATCCATTTTTTAATTATGTTGACAGCTATCCAGAATGTTTTGTAGTTTCTTTTTTTAGGAGGTAATGTATTTAATTTAATAACACTTTTTCTTTTATTTCTTCTTTTCATCCAATCATTTAAAGCTCTAGTACTTTTAGAAACAGCCATTCCTGTTATCCATATGTAGCCTTTATTAAATTTATGTGGAATACCTACTAATTTAAATGATTCTCCTGTTTGTAACTTAGTTGTTACACTTTTTGGCTTTCTTTTTATCCTAGAGGTCATAAACTTTACATTGAGTTAGATAAGGGAATTTTTCACAGGTGTCTTCAAACTTTGTTGTTAAATTACTTTTTGCTTTACATTTAGAAAGAGACCTTGCTTTTCCATCAAAAAGTAGATTATAAAGTTTTTTAGAGTTCATTCTATTGTGTGGTAGTGTATGCGGTTAGAAATTCTGGGAATGGTTCATTCTCTTGTCTTTCTCTACTCCAGGCTGACTTCCATTCATTTAATGAATGATCATGAGCATCATCTCCAGTGAAGTTCGGTGTTGTGTCACAGATTACATTTGAAATATCAGTATCCTCGAATAATAAACGAGTGAAGTCTTCTAAAAGAAGAACGGGGAATGGATCTGAAATCTCAACTACTATACCTACAGCATAATCTATTGGTTCATTTCTGACACTAGATATGCAAATTAAATATTCTCCTATAGGTAAAGCAAAATATCTATCATCTCCTCTATCTAATCTTCTTGAATCAAAAGTATTATAAGTATCTGATTGTGCTCCTTGAACAGTTCCTAAATAAGGATATTGTCTAGATCCATCTGTCGTACTAGTCTGATCAATACTATCTGCTTGAAATATAGCTCTGCCTTCTATAGGATTTTTATTTAAATCATAAGCAGAAACATTTATAAATTTTGGTTTAGTAGAACCATTAGCTATTATTATCCATCCACTTTCTTCTAATTTAACTTTAAACCAGTGATTAAAAGTACCTCCACCATATCCACCTCTATTAGGTCTTGAAACAGGACCTAGATTACCTGTTAAAAGCCTGATAGTAGTAGAACTAAACTCACCTAAAGGTAATGGATCAGTTGAAGTTCTTTGTCTCTGCGGTCTCTGACTTACACGAGTCATATCTTATTTATATTCCTACCCTTCATCATAATCTGGAGCAGCCTCTACAAGAGAAGGATGAGTAATAGTTGCTTTATATTCTTCTTGTATAACTTCTTTTTCCCTATCTAAACTCCTGGCTTTATGTATCCTCATTAATTTCTCTGCATCAAAATTGATATCAAAAGGTTGTATTGAAGTTGGTAAATGACCTTTATTCCAACTAGAAACCATATGTAATGGATTGCCGCAGAAAGGATTACCACATACTCTGGTAACACTTAATGATCCAATATCTCCCCATGCACATTGATAAATAGCCTTGTGAGCATTAACATTTTCAGATTTTTGTTTACTATAAAAGGTTCTGTATGAAGGAAAACATACTCTATTAGGAGTAGTATCGCCTTTCAAATCCATCTCCCAGCAATCGTTTAGATCTTTAATGTTTATCTTCTTCCATAATTTATAATATTTATTTTTATAATCATTATGTAAATAATTTAAATCAAAGCCACATATATTACTTTTGATTTTTATTGCACAGTGATAGCACCAATGATTATTTTTTTCCCTAATTTCATGTCCATGGGGGCATGCATATCCACGATAATAGCCTTGTCTATCTAGCTCTTCATCAGATGCATTGTCCGCATCTTTTATATATTTAAAGTTAATACTTTCTAGATTATTTATTATATTAGCCATTATATTTTGAACCCCGAAGCTAATAGTTTTTTGGTAGGAGGTATCTTATAAGTTTCAATCAAAGGTGTCCTATTATCTTTTGTTTCTGCTATATGTTGGACACTATGAGTATCTGGGCATCTATAAGTCCTTAAATAATAAACAATACGATGAACCATATACATTTCGTTATCAACGGAGACCATGTAATAACCTGTAGCTTTATTCAATTTACCAACTGGATCACCGGGTTTGTTACTTGCCTTATTTACTCTCCAAATTAAACCATTAGGACAGTCATCTGACAGTTCAAATAGTTCATTAAGCCGCCATATTGGAGGCATTGGTTTATAATTACGTGACATAAAACTAAGAATGAGATAAATTTCTTTTTGATTTTAACTTAAATAACAGTTTGTCAATAGTGTAATGTTTATTCGCTGTTTTTTACTGTCTTATGAGTCTATTAATAGAACGTACATTTTGCTCTAATATGTAATTTAGCTCACGACGAAAGTAAAAAGATCTCATTCTATGTTTTAGTATAAAAATGTCACAAAAAAAATCTCCCCCAACTAGTGATAGTAAGGGGAGAAGTGCTTTCTAATTTGAACCTATGACCGAGGGGTACCGACTCCCTCACCCTAATGATAACGTTCTTCCATAGTCATCTTCAACCCTTTCGATATCTTCTTCGTATAATTCATCTCCATGTTGTAATTCCATGATATATAAATCACCTTTTAATGCTTTTGCACGATGTAATGTACTCTCAGGGATAGTAAATGTCTGCTTTGGATGTGCTAAATGCCACTCATCATTACAAAATACAGAACCAGATCCAGCTGCAATAGTCCAAACTTCAGATCTCCAATGATGTCGTTGTAAACTGAAACGTTTTCCTTCATGAATACATAACATTTTTGTCTTGAAATTATCACTGACATATAAATCTTGGTACCAGCCCCAAGGTTTTTCTACTCTCTGGTGATCTGACTTCTTATATTCTTCTAATAACCTGTTATTTTGACACCAATTACAATCACATTCCACCGATAATTTGTCATCATTAAACATTTTAATTTCCTCCAATACTTTATAATATAATTCATCATGCCATGGCTCATGAACTTTGCTACCCAATGTGCCATTGCAGGGACCTCTATAGGATCGAATAAAGCTTAATTGATTTTTCATTAACTCTAATTCTTGAAGAGTTAATTTCATTTAACAGCTCCAAGTGTTCTCTTCTTATTCTTTCTTTTTCTCTTTACATCTTTTAGTTCATCTTCAACAACTGAATGACTTATACCATTAAGAGTGTCCTGGAAGACACCCCCAAATTGTGAAGCTATATTTTTCCAATGGAACTGAGGATCAGTAGTTCTTAAGTGGCAGAGTTCTGCTGTCGCTTTAAGTTTTCCTCTATCTTCATACAATTCGTTAAGGATGCTTGTAAGGTGATCAGCATCTGGGCAAGGCATTTCCCTAGCAAAAGTGGTGTCGACATCAACATGATTACATTTTATAAGTTGTCCATAACCCTCGAATATCTCCTTACAAGAGGTGTGATCTGGTACCACCTGTGCAATCTTACATGCAGCATGTTCAAAATTGACCAGACCCCATCCTTCCCCTTTGCAAGTATTTACTCCAACATCACATACATTATATATAGTGTTGAGCATATCCACCTCCACATTTGGAGGATCTTGAGTATTCGTGGTCATTATTATTCTCCCATTAGGATCTAAACCCTGCTTACGCATTTCCCGACTAAAGAGGGGCATGATATCCCAACCTTGATCTTTCATTCCCATATGTAAATACATTCTGGTCTCTGGTTTCCCGACTGCAAATTTAGCGAATGCTTCACAAGTAATATCTATTCTTTTACGGAATTGATTTCTATTTCCATTAAAGACAATAAATAAATCTTCATCTAATTTTAATTTTTTCCTAGCTTCTTTTTGATCCACTGGATAGAACTGACCTTCTGTAACACCATGAGGAATTACTGCTATTGGTTGTGTTATCCCAGCCTTTATAAATTCTCTAGCTCCAAACTCTGTATATGAAATAATTCCATCCCAATCATTAGCAGTATCTGTTAAACAACCCACCCAATTATATGAATCCATTGGGACATAACCGACAAATTTAAATTGCTTATCTTTATGAAAGTCTTGTATCTGTTTGTATTGTTCATTAACAATCCACATATCGTTAATAGTAAATATTATGTCTGGTTTAATCTTCATTACTATTTCTCTAATACGCTCTTCTCCAAAGGGTGCAGTCTGAAAACGATTAGAGGATGGATACATTGTGTAGATTCTCTGTAGAGGAGAGGGATCTCCCCACCAATTGTTTCCTAATACTGTTATATCAAAATCATCTTTAAGGAACGGTAATACGTTTTCTGTAACTCTGGCGAATCCTGTTTTTGCTACTATATCTCCAATCCATAAAAGTTTTGGTTTTTTATTCATTTAAGAGGTGTATTCTTACTTAAATATACACAATTTTGGAGAGCGTTCCAAGTTTCTTAGCAAACGAGAATTAGCTCCTAATTTAATATATAAGTATTCAACTATTTCTTCTGGTTTAGAAGTAACTCCGCACGTATAAAAATCCATCGCACAGTACTTATGTTCTGGCCAGGTGTGCATCGAAGCATGAGATTCTGCTAGTAAAGCTAACAAAGTTACACCTTGAGGTTCAAATTTATTACCAGTAACTTTTAAGACAGTTGCATTAGATAATTCTAGAGAATCTTCAAAGATAGTTTTTAAAGCTTCATAATCATCCAATAACTCTTGATTACATCCATAGAAATCAAGTATTAAATGTTGTCCAGCTTGCATCAATCAACTATGTAGCTGTATTTAGGATACTTCCATATTGTTCTATCCACGCTTCTTTGTTTAAACCAACTTCAATTATTGAAGGATACTGCATGTACTTTTGGTCGGACATACGACACGCTATGTTTACAACTCTGGTTCCTCTTCTATCTTTCATCTTGTAAACTTTAAGTCCTAATTGATGAACGCATACGTCTATTAGAAGAGTTTCAAATCTACTTCTACCCAAGATGTTGCTATTAGAAGCTCTAGAAAATTCACAGTAGCTTGCATATAACCATTTCTCAGATGCCATATAGACGTTAGATGACCCAGCGGGAGCTGCCTTTGCTAACCCTATAGGAGCTGAAGCATTTTCATCAAACACTAAACAATGCTCCATCCAATCCATAATCTGATTAGATTTAAGTATTTGTTCTCTATGGTGCTTTGCAAAGAAGTTGACTTTCTGAGTTGTTTCCATTAGATACTCTCTCATCTCATCTCCAGACATATCTAATAACCAGTTAACCAAACCCGGTAGTAGATTAGCGAAGTCACCAAATGGTCTACCTCTATCATCCATATCTATTAGTGTTCTTTGGTCGGAGGATTTACCAAGAAATGGTTTATCGAAAGGTATAGTTAATCTTCTTCTAGCTAATCCAGAGGTAGGATCAGTAGTTTGTATAGGTTCATTGGCAGTAATCATTACCAAGCCATTAAATTTAAATGGTTTTTGTGATCCAGATTGAAACTTTCTTTCATTACGTATCAAGTCTCTACCTGTAATAGCCTTTAGTACGGATACAGAACCACCATATCTTTCTACATCATTGAATAGTAATAGTTTTTTCTTATATAAGTTAGCTGTTTCAAAACGGTTCTTCTCTAAATGCTCTAATGAGGAGATCATTGCGTTGTCATCTCCTACCAGTGCATGAGCCAAGTTAGCGTAAGTTGACTTACCTGACTTACCTGGACCTACAATCTCTACGAACTTTTGTATATCAGAATGACTTAAAAGAACTGCTCTTAACCACGCTCTAAGTACTTGAACTCTATCCCAGTTACCATCTTGAGTCTTTTTAAGCCATTTAATAATTGCTTCGCACTCTAGTTCTGGTTTGTAATCGTATGGTAATTGCTGGGTAAAGTGCATCCCTCTATCAAAGGGTGTTAATTGTTGAGTATTAATATTTAATATCCCATTTGTAAATAGTAAATGATCATTACCTTCATACCAATCGTCAAATATAACTGATATTCTTAACTGCTCAACAACATCATTAACCAAATTCATACTATAACCACTTGGTAATAGAGTATCTTTTACTAGATCTAACCTATGTTTAACCTCTCCTTTCATTTCTGTGTCAGAGATTGCTGACCATAAACCATCACTTCTGTATTGATAGAGAAAGAAACAGTCTTGAGTCTGACTATATTTCAAATTACCCTTATAAGTTTGTAAAAGAATTTGTGAAATTATGTCTGAAGAAGGGTTCTTTGGTTTCTGATCTCTTCCTCTAGGTATAGATAAAGGTGCATCAGCCATAGTGAGTGATGGCTTTGCTCTAAGTTTTTTCTTATTATGTGTAGGCATAGGTGTTTCGTATGAAGATCTCAATTCGTTTGTTTGTTTATCTAGCTCTGCTTCTGGTATTTCTTCTTGTCTCCAATCCTGAGAGGGTTTCCAGCCATGTTCTTTTGCTATGTGGAGTAAGGAACCTAATGTTCTAGCCCCGCCCTTATCGAATCCTATCCATCTTTTTTGACATTCTCCTTTACGGTACTTATCAGATTGTTTCGACCATTTATCCCATTCATCTAATAGAGATTCATCTAAAGAATGAAGTGATTGCCCAATCGTTATCCAGATATCGTAGTCATCAGTAGCCTCTGGGGGTAAAACCCACATAGCTTCTACTGCTAATTGCATATCTCTCTCTAACCCTATTTTAGCGTTAACTGCAAAACCAGGACCTACAATTCTGGTAGTTTGAGCAGCTGGTCTACCGTGCTTGGCGTTCTTATTTATGATTGCATTCAGTAACCATCTAGGCAGTTCTGGTAATTTATTTACATATTCAAAGCCTTGATTCTGAGCAGTGTAATATCCTTTTGTTTCTGGGTGTAATCCCATCAAAACACCTTGATGTTTGCTCCACAGTATCTCTAGCTTTTCTTTTGGAGCTTCAGCATGCCAAGTATATTTATTACGGATGAAATGTTTATGGTCATCTCTTCTAAGTCTATATAGTTTTCTTTCTCTACCTTCTTTTCCACTACATATAGTTAACGTATCAGGTAAGGCTTCATCAAGAGCCAGCTCACAAAGATCTTGTATTGCTTTATATACAGAAGAACCATCTATATCTACCCATACCAAACCATAGGGATGATTATATACAGGACCACCAAGTAGACCTATAGCTTTACAATTACCTTGAGACAGCTCTTGTTCGATCTCATTTTTACTAAGAGGATTATTTTGCCAGCCTCTTATGTAAGGATCTTTATTACTACCAAGAGGAGTGAGTGGCCAATCCATTGGTATATAAGTAAGATCAAACTCTCCTGGCTTTAAAGGTTTTTTATTTGAATCAGTCATCAATTAACTTTAACTAAAAAATGTTTATCTGGAAAACTTTCCTGACATATTTGAAAAGCATGTAAGTGCATTTGGGTGGGAAGACAAAAACAATCCCCATCAGACGCATTAGACATACGTTCGTAAAGACTTTTCATCCACTCACCGATAGAAACATTGATGACCATCGGAAGTTATTTCGCTTTGTATTTATTATCCTATCTCTTCCTATTCAATAAAACAATGTTAATTTTCTTGCAAATTATTAAGAATTAATCTTCAGAATCTTTTAACCATTTAGCCCTTAAACTTATCTCCCCACCTAGCTTTGCGGCTTTTGAGTCTGGATCATCATGTGGTTTTTCTTTATAAATAGGAGTAAATTGTTCTTTTAAATCTTTATCAAACTTTATTTCATATTGTTTCTCTATTTTATCTAATCTAGCTTGTAACTTAGATTCAAACCATATCTTTTTTAGCCACTTAATTAGGCCTGGTATTAGTTCTTTAAACAGCATCTGCATCATAGACATTACAATTTTCTAATTGTGAATAGTATTCTTCTACAATTTTATACCAATCGTTACGATAACAATCTAATAATCTTCTAGATATTTTAAATATTTGTGTTCTCTTTGGAGTTGAAACTAGTATCGCTGCCTGTTGTACTTTAAATCCCAAAGTCTGCTCTATAGCTATATCGTAAGCAGCTAATTGTTTACATGTTTTTTTAAACTTCATATTTCCACCAATTAAATCTTTCCATAATTGAGAACCTTTTTCTTGATCCTTTGGCCAGAAACGACTGTATGGTTTAACACTGGTTTTTAAGTCAGCTAATGTAATCTTATTGTTTGCAATTCCTATTATGTCAGGAGCACCAGCCCATGCTCTTCCTTCATCGTCATAACCCCATACACGAGCTACCTCATCTGCACCCATAGTGAAGTTATATTTATCTAAGATAGGTGACTCTGCCCATACCACTTGTTTAAACTGATCTAAAATTTTCGGCATACCTGCCCAGAAATCTTTATAGTCGTCTTTTATATCAGGTTCTTTATTTCCTTTTAGATATTGTTCCATCCCATAATGTATTGCTGTTCCTCTCTCTGCAGCCTTTTCTTTTACACCGGGATTATTCTTTGACCACATTTCTAGTTTTAATTTGTTCTTCTCAGATGCAGTCTCTGAGATCATTGTAGTAACTGAAGGTGCAGGTCCTGTAGATAATGGAGTGGTGTAATGCCTTTTACCATTTAGTGTAATTCTTGCTGGATTCTTGTTAATTTTATCCAGCGATTTAACGCCTAAATTGTTACTTAGCATTAAAAAGTTTAGCTATTAAATATAATTTAACAGAAAAATTACAAAATATCTAACATTTTTTGCTCCTAATTATAGTTTTTGTTATGCTCGTAATAAGTGTAAAAGATTTATGACCTTAAATAAAGTCCGCTTTTATTATGGTGAACATACTGGAGAGAAGTTTAAAGGCTTTGCATTTGATGATTACCCATCTGAAAAAGCAGATGACCATGAGATTGATTTAAAAGAACACTCTATAGATTATGTGAGGATAGAGTTATGAAACTAAAGAAACATGAGGGTAAGGAAGAGATAAATAAGGACTGTACTTTATCAATGCCTAATTGGTCTGAATATTATGAAGAAGTTAAACCTTTACTAGGACTTAGAGAGTTAGGTTTCTCACGTATCTTTGAGCACTTATCAAAGATAAAAGACCCTGTAATCGTAGAGACTGGAACGGTTCGTGTAGAAAACAATTTTGAAGGAGATGGATGTTCAACTGTTTTATTTGATCACTATGTAGGTACTCAGGGAGGTACTTTAATTAGCATAGATATTGACCCTATGGCATGCAAAACAGCGGATAGGTTGACTACATATGCAGAAGTAGTCGAAGGGGACTCTGTGGAGTACCTATCGACCTTAGATGGTCATGTTGATCTTTTATATTTAGACTCATTTAATATATACAATTGGTTAGATGATTGGGAAGCTTCAAGTCATCATTTAAAAGAATTATTTGCTGCAAAAGATATAATTAAGGAAGGAACATTGATAGTAGTTGATGATAATTTATATGTACCAAATACAGAGAAAAATAATAAAAAGTTTGGTAAAGGTCGTATGATTTATGAATTAATGAAAGCTATTGGTATTCCTACTTATATAGACGGATACCATGTCGGTTGGATTTGGGAGGAGATGGCTTAATGACTACACTAGTTGCTAATTTACCACCTACAAAAGTCTGGGTAAGACGTGAATATCTCAGAGATTTAAGAGATGGGTACGGAGAATATACTCTTGGATACTGGGTAACATGTAAATCTATTTCTGGTAGAGCATTATATTTTGAAACCTATCTCACAGAGTATGGGGCGTTGTATGACAAACTTCCAATCAGTGCTTTTCTTTCTTGGGATCCTAATCATCCTCATAAACCTGAGGCTCCTAAACCTGATTTACCTTTAACGGATCTACAATTCTGGAATGGATTTGATACAGGTTTAACAGTTGTAGAGAAGAATTTAATATTCAATATGGAATTTGAAGTCATGACCAGGACTCAAGGCATAATGAAAGGTGCTTATCTATTTACGATTGATAATTATCATCCACATAGAAATGAACCTGACTTTTATTTTGCTGAATCTCCTGATGAACATAAGTCGCACAACATCATAGAGCTAGATAACGGACAGATATGTGCCTATCCAAATAATCGTTGTCGTATGGTTGATCCTTCATTAACTAATCATGATCTAAAAACTCCTGACTTTAAGGTATCTACTAGATATTTCAATGTAGAACATGTACCCAAATGGGGAAGACTAGGGGAAGTTGATGATTATTTCTGGAAGACTCCTAATGAAGTAGAGACAGGAAACA
>MDTB01185131.1_pt1 | contig 10442 bp, 7 predicted proteins | sample 811161 | NCBI WGS metagenome assembly MDTB01 (sample SAMN05326650, study PRJNA326480) | marine metagenome | isolation source: seawater | place: Mediterranean Sea | collected 2009
ATAAGATATTAATCTGATAAGTCATTTTTTTTTAATGCATAGTAAATTCCAATAGGGAAAAAATAAACAAATGAAAGATAATTATTATAAAAACTACCCGTTGGTATCAATGGAAATAAATTTATGAAAAAACATGTATTTAACATTAACATTCCATAATAAAAATTATTTTGCGTTTTAATTGATTTAATAAGATTTTTTATTACATTAATTGTGACTATAATAAAAATAAAAAAAATAATAAGAAATGATACTATACCAGTTTCTGCTAACAATTGAATATAAGTGTTATGTGGATGAGTATTACATCCATCTATAAATTGATCTTTAGGAATTAATGCTAATAAATCACCATTTTCTACTTGCAAAATTTTAAATTTTTTTATTTCTATAAATAAAAACTCATTTTTCCGTTTATCAGGAATAAGTTTTAACTGACCAGGTATAATAGTGTGATACGAAAAATTTTTAACTTTAGCAAAATTTTCAAATTCCTCAGGTGTAAATAAAAAAGATTTTATATTATTATTTTTATATTTTTCTATACGTTCTAATATTTCTGAAGGTATTTTTTCATTAAAAAATATTAGATGATCATTTTTTGTGTCATAATTGTGCACTATCAATGCTTGTCCATTTGTAGGAGATATTAGTTTTTTTGCTGAGATTTTGTGACTGTTTACAATAGATCTAGAATATTTATCTAATTTGCATAATTTTCTGAAAGATTTAATGCCTGAACCTAGAAACTTATTATCTAAGAATATATTCCAAGCAGCTATATAATGGTTTTGATGTCTTTCACTAAATATATAAAATTTCTTCTGATCCTTGTCATAGAATTGGTTCATAGTATGACTTATTAGTCTATCATTATTAATGTATCCGCTAGAAATACCAATTATAATTGCTACGAAAAAAATTATAAAATTAACTCTATAATTTTTCAAGAATGATAAAATTACAAACGAAATAACTAATAAAAAAAAAGCAGCCCTTTCAGAACTAAGAAATACCATAAAAAAAGTGATGAAAGATAAAAAATAAACATAAATCTTTTTATTTTTTAAATTTGAAAAAAAAATTAAAGATAATATTACTGGATATATCCTAGCCGTATAACTTCCAAGTATATGTTCATCATTAAAAAATGAAGTTACTCTTCCTAGATCATATTTATAACCGATAATATTTTGACCTGACCAATATTGTAAATTAGAATCTAAAAATAAAACTGTGAAAAGAATTAAAAAAAAAATACAAAAAAAATTGATATTTCTTTTATTTTTAAATAACAAATACCCAAATAATACAAGAAAAATAAACCTGATATAACTCAATGACTTTAAAAAAGACTCAGAAGTAGTTTCTGAATATACACTTGATAGATTAATAAAAATATAAAAAATAAAAAAAATAAAAAAAGATTTTTTATAAGTTAAAAATATATTTGATAACTCATTTCTTTTAAATGCAATTATAATTATTCCAAAAAATAGTATTATTTCTGGTATAAGAGGTCCTAAAACAAGTCCTAATGGTATTAGCATATAAACAGTTGGAAGAAATCTTTGAGATATAATTTTATTATCTATCATTTTATTATCTATAAATTATATAAATATGTTATTAATATAGTTAAAGAAAAATTTTTCATAGCTAAGAAGTCCTTAGGAAAAGTTAATTTATTTAAAGCTTTATAATTCTTTATAATTAAAAAATATATAATAACTTAACAATAATATAATATATAAATATGCTCACAGATAGTTTTAAGAAATATAATTTTTCTCAGTTTTTCAATTTAGAATTTATTTTTTATATTGTGTGCTGGCTCCTTTTTTGGCTATCCATAAATTCTAAACCAAGTCAATTAATGGGCACAAACTTAGAAATATTAAATGGAGTTAGATCAATTATTCCAAGTATATTAATTGTACCTTTAGTTTTTATATTAATTAAAAGTTTTATTAATAAAGATAAATTTTTTAAAAATATTAATTTAGAAATTATTGTAACTTTGTTACTATTTTTATATTTAGTTTTTCAAATTCTAGGAGGACTACATTTAATTGGAAAAAAAAATTATTTAGAATATAATTTTCTAGCCTTTTCATTTTTATCATTAATTATAGCCACATTTTTATACTTTAATAACAAGTTTAAAAAAAACATTATAATTTTTACATCATTAATCTCTTTTAGTTTTGTGTGTGTATTAACCATTTTTTACACAGTAGAATCAATAGATGCTTATTTTTTTGATCCTAATGTAATATTTTTAAAGTGGATGTATGCAATACATCCTATAACAAATGAAATTTTAGGGTCTCCTTACCCAAGAATAACAGGCATGTCACGTATAATTGCAATTTTTTGTATAATAATTTTTATATTATTTTTAATATTAAAAAATATTTATTATAAATTATTTATATTCATCACGTTTAATTTTTTTTCTACAATTATTTGGTTTATGCAATCTAGAGGGGCTCTAATCTGTTTTGTATCAACTATCTTTTTTTTAATTTTATTTCAAAAAAAAATAAATTTTGTAAGCAAATTTTTTTTAGTATTTTTGTTGTTATTAATTCCCTACAGCTCAGCAGAATTTATATCAAATGCTAAATTTAACTACAATATTGTTAAATTTAATGAACAGTGCATCAAAAATAAAAAAATAGACCTAGAAAAAAATAAAATATGTAATTCTGAAAAAAATGTATTTATTAAAAATACTCAACTTGTAAAAAGTATTTTAAATAAAGATGAGAGAAATGAGGAAAAAGTTAAAACAGAAAAAAAAAATGATTCGATTGGAGATAAGACAAATCTTTCAGAATTAGAGAGTAGTGTAAATAAAGATAATGCTTTTAGACTTTTATCACCTCACAATAACCCAAATATTGGTTATTCTTCAGGAAGATTAAATATTTGGAAAAAAATTTTAGAACTGCATGACTATAGTAATTTTTTTGGTATTGGATCTCAAGGTGACAGGCAGCTTCTTTCAAACAAAGAATCTACATTTATTCTATCAAGTAATGCATCAAACCTTTTTATTTATACCTTCATAAGTTCAGGGTATTTGGGAATAACTGCAATGATTATAACTTGTGCAATAATTTTTTATACCGTTTTAAAATTGTTTATAAAAGATAAAAAACTATATTCAAAAAATAATTTTCATAAATTAGTTGGTTCCTCAATAATAATTTTTTTATTTATAAGATCACTTGTTGAAAATTCATTTGGTATATTTAGTATAGACTCACTATTGTTTATTAATTCAATAATGCTTATATTTTCCAATTTTTCTTTTTCTTTTAAAAATAATATTTAATAAAGTTATTAAATTTCCTTTTAAAAATGTTTAATCTTCTCAGCTTATCCATGTTAACTTTGGACTGATTATTTTGCTTGATCATTTTTCTAATATAATGTGCATTTTTTTTGTTTTTAAAATCTATTGGGATTAAATTTTCACTAAATTTTGGGTTATTAAACTTTATAAGACTTAAATCAAAAAATACTTTTAGGTTGTTATTTAGGCTATCAATATTAAATATACTATAAAGATTTTCTGCGGATGATAGAGTAGCTTTAGAATTTTTAAGAATATTTAACACTTTGTCATTACTAACATATCCAAAATTTTTAATATTACTGATTTTTAATCGATTACCAATTATATAAATTTTTAAACCTTGATCATTAAGCTCCTTTAAAGTTCTTAAAATATTCTTATTATTTTTGTTGTCATGTTTTCTATAATAATAAACTAGATCAATTTTTTTTTTACTAACTTTGAATTTATGATTTAAAAAAGTTACAACATAATTAAAAAAATAGTTTTTTCTTTTAGGGAAATACTCATTTAGAAGATTTGTAGAAAAAATTATTTTCTTAAATCTAAACCGTATCAAATACGAATTTATAAAATACAAAATAGGAAAAACAATATTTCTTGTATTTAAACTAAACTTTTTTTTGCCAGTATATACAGATCCTGTTATAGGTCCTAAAATTGATTTTGGGGGCAACATAAGAAATGGAAAGAAATTCCATAGTGGTAAATAATTTATATAAAATATTTTATATCCACAAATAAAATAAAACCAAGAATTAACTATACCGTACAAAGGTCCTATATATTTGTGTGAAAAGGACTTATTTATAATTTTATTATTTAGATTTTTTATTCTAGATATTTCAGATACTTTTATTTTATAATAATTTTCAAAAGTTTTTAATATAATTCTTTTATCATTTAAAAAACCTAAGTCATTTATAAAATTTCTTGCTAATTTTCCCTCTCCAGTATTATTTGATATATCAGATGCCCAAATAAATATTTTTTTTTTCATACAATAGTATTCAAAATCAGTGATTTATTGTTCTTCCTTTTAGTTTTTTAAATTTTCCAAATATAAGTCCATAAACAAATAAACTTAATGTTTTAAAAAGTCTTTTAGTTCTCCTTTTAGTATCTGTTTTTAATCTCCAAATTGTTTCTAAACCATAATTTTCAAGAAAATTTGGGCATGGCGCTTCCATACCTGTAATCATATTAATAGCTCCTCCAATACAAAAAATTTTATATTCACTTTGTCTATTTGAAATATACTCAGCTACCTGTTCTTGTTTTGGTGTAGGTAATGTTAAAAGACAAATTGTATCTTTATCTATAGTTGGTACTGATTTTAAGATTAAATCTAAATCACCAAATGGTAGATTTGTGTGAATAATTTCTTTTTTAAACTTATCTTTTAAATATTTTTTATTAATTTTCGGAAGATCTCCTAAAACATGGATCTTTTTAATAAATTCTGGGATCTTGAGATTATTAACAAAATCTCTTCCAGGAATTTTTTCAGTTTTTTTATTAAAAAAAATAAATTTGAATAAACCATCAGGCCAATGATATAAATTTTTTATAATTCTAGTCTCTTTAGCCACATAATGTCCTAAAAAAGCAAGATTTAAACCAGACATAATAAAATTTTTTTTAAATAGTTCATAATTAACATTTGTTACTAAATTAATTGTTTCAAATTCTTTAATGGTTTTAATTTTACTAAACAGTAATGACTTAAAGTTGCTTAAATTTTTTTCAAAATCAAATTTTTCCAATAAAATATCAAAATTTTTGAATTCATTTTTTAATTGTCCTTTATATTTTAAATCAATGAGTTTTTTAATTTTTATTATAAATTCATTTATATTTTCTGGATCAACTGCATATCCAACTTTATAATTATTGATTAGTTCTTTTACTTCTCCAGAAATTAATCCGAGAATTGGCTTATTATATTTAAGGTAAGTAGAGAATTTACCTGGGATTGTTGATGATAAAACTTTACCATTTTTTAATGATAAAAATAATACATCTGCCATTTGTTGATAGTGAATTATTTGTGAGGGGGGTAAAAAATCTATCAACTCCAAGTTCTGAAGTTGATTTATATTTTGTAATTTTATTAATTCCTTAAATCTTCTTCCTCCCCCTATTATATACCATTTTATCTCTAGGTTACTTGTTCTAGATATTACATCAGCTATTACTCTAAAATTTTGAGCATCACCAATACTTCCTGTAAAAAATATTTTAAGTTTATTTTCATCTTTTGTTTCTAAATTAATAGATTTACCTTCACTCTCGCTTATAATTTCTGGCCAGGAAGGAAAATAATATACTTTATTTTGATTTTTTACTTTTTTCTTTATGAGTTTAACATAACTTTCCGATTGAGCTAAAATTATATCCGTTTTGTTAAAAATATAAATTATGACTTTAGATAAAATTTTTTCAAAAAATTTCCCCTTTAAGACACCTAGCTCAAATATAATCTCTGGCCATAAATCTAAAACCCAAAGACAATTTTTCGATTTGCAAAATTTTGACAGAATAATTGAAGTAAATGCTACTGTTAAAGGTGAAGTTCCAAAAGTAAATATGTAATCAAATCTTTTTTTTCTATATTTTAAAATACCAAAGAATATTGAACTCAACAAAAAACTTAAATAATTAAAAACAAGGTTGGTATTTGATCCATTTTTTCTAGTATACATAGGAACTCTATAAACTTTTGTTCCATTATAATTATTAAATTTTGACGGATTCTTTTTAAATTCATCAAATAAATACCCACTAGGATAATTTGGTTTGCCAGTTAAAACTTCAATATGTGCACCCTGGTCTTTAAAGTATTTTACAATGTCATTTACTCTAAAATTTTCTGGCCAAAAATACTGTGATACAATTAATATTCTTAATCGTTTTTTTTCATCCATACTCTTCTATTTATGAAAGATACGTAGTTGTTAATTATTCTAACAAGCTTATCAGAAACATTTGGTTTAGAATAGTCCTTCAAATTTAAAGGGAAATTTTTTGAGTGTGTCTTAAGTAGAATATTTATCGAATTAAAAATACTTTTTGTATTTAACTCTGACATCATTATAATTGTTTCATCCATTCCTTCTTGCCTCTCTATGTCATTTCTTAACGAGATAGCAGGTATTTTTAAAATTCCTGCTTCCTCGGTAATACTTCCACTATCAGACAATACAAGTAAAGCACTTTTCTGAAGAGATAGATATTCAAAGTATCCAAAGGGTTTACTAAAAATTATATTTTTTTTTAATGCTGCTTTGTTTTGTAACAGTTTTTCTTTAAGCCTCGGGTGTGTTGAAATAATTATTTTCATCTTATATTTTTTCTCTAGATTTTTTAGAAATTTAATAAAATTATTTAATCTATTATTATTTTGAATATTTTCGTCTCTATGAAAACTAATTAAAAAGAATTTTTTTTTAATTAGACTATTTTTTTTTAGGTAAAAGTTTTCATCAATATTTTCTTTGTTATGATTTATTACTTCATATAAAGGGCTTCCAATTTTAAAGACTTGATCTGATGGGATACCTTCTCTAATTAAGTTTTTTTTAGCAAAATCACTGTAAGTTAAATTTATATCAGAAATATGATCAACAATTTTTCGATTAATTTCTTCTGGAACGTTTTGATTGAAGCATCTATTACCAGCTTCTATATGAAAAATTGGAATTTTATTTTTTTTTGCACTTATTGCTGATAGAGCTGAATTTGTATCCCCTAAAATTAAGAAAGCATCTGGTTTAAATTTTTTAATTATAACATCTGTATCATTTAAAATATCAGCAATTTTTCTAATTGTACTTGAAGAGTTTTTTTTTAAAACTAAATTGGGTTTAATGCCTAATTCTTTTAAAAAGTTATCTTTTAAATTTGTATCAAAATTTTGGTTAGTATGGATAAGAAAATGTTGAAAATTAGTTTCTAATTTTTTAATAATTCTTGATAATCGAATTATCTCAGGTCTAGTTCCTAAAACAGTGAGGACTTTTAATTTATTTCTCATTTAACTAAATATGTATCAGTTTTGTTTTTATTAAATATTTCATTAGCCCAGACAATACCAACTATATCAGTATTACCAACATTTTTGATAGTATGCATCCAGCCTGGAACACTATGAAATATTTGCAAATTTTCTCCACTAACTTTTTTGGAGAAATATTTATTACTTAACACATTTTTAAATATTAATTTGGCTTTACCCTTTATTATAAGGAATTTTTCTACTTTGGAGTTATGATAATGACCTCCCCTTTCTCTATTTTTTTTTATTGTAAATATTGATACTTGTCCAAATCTTTCTGATTTTAAATATTCAATAAAATTTCCTCTTTTATCGATATTTTTTTTTAGCCTAGTAAATATACTTTTTCTTGGAATAAAGCTGATAAAAGTACTAAATAAGTTTTTATCAATTTTATTTTTTAAATCGTCAATATAAATACTATCTAAATTATTTTGGAAACCTATAATTTTTTTTGCAATTTTAGATACTTTAGTTTTATAAATATTTTTTATTTTCGGATAAAGGACATTTTTTTTTGAATTAATAATAGAATATAATTGGTTAACTAAATCATCTATATATAAAAGATTAATTTGCTCAGATTTATCATAAATTTTAATTTTTTTTTTTCTTGAAATATTATGGCAAAATGTTGCAACTACTGAATTATAATTAGGCTTTGACCATTTGCCAAAAACATTTGGAAATCTGTATATTGAAACGTTAGAATTAGTAATTTTTTTATAATTAATTAAAATTTTTTCACATTCTTTTTTTGTTGTTGCATAAATTGACTGTTTATTTATCTTAGTAGTTGAAGTAAAAATTATCGGAGTTTTCCTATTGTGTTCAATCAAAAAATTACATATTTCATTAGTAAGATTTGTATTGTTTTTAATAAATAATTTATTATTTGTTGCTCTGTTTTCCCCTGCAAAATGAAAGATTAAATCACAATTGAAGAGATTCTTGTGTAATTTTTTTAAATTCTCGTTTCTATCAAATGTTAAAATCTTGAAATTTTTTTGTTTTAAAAATATTTTGAAATTTTTTCCTATAAAACCTTTTGCACCGGTAATTAATATTTTCATTAAATGGAATTTCTTACAAATTCTGATTTTTTCAGTAATTTAATTGTTTCGTCTATATTTAATAACTTTGATTGATTTGACGAATAACTTTCATGACTTTTTATTTTTTTACCTTCCTTAAAAAACTTTCCATAATTTAAATCTCTTAAGTCTGGGTTTACAATATAAAAATTTTTGTTTTCATTTGCAAAAGTCCTTTCTTCAGAACTTAGTAAAGTTTCATGCATTTTTTCTCCATGTCTGACACCTATAACTTTTATTGGGTAATTCTTTTTCTTTAAAAGCTTCAAAATTGATTTCACTAAAATTTTTATAGTGGTTGAAGGTGATTTTTTTACGAATAATTGACCATTTGTTCCTTTTTCAAATGCATGAAAAACTAGATCTAATGCATCATCAAGTGTCATAAGAAATCTGGTCATATCATTATTGGTAATAGTAATTGGTAAATTATTTTTAATTTGATTTATAATTAGAGGAATTACAGACCCCCTAGATCCTATTACGTTTCCATATCTAGTAACACAAATTTTTGTATTATTTTGTCTTAATAAGGATTTTGACAAAGCAACTTTTTCCATCATAGCTTTAGAAATTCCCATGGCATTTATTGGATAAACTGCTTTATCTGTACTCAAACAGATAACTTTTTTTACTTTATTATTAATAGATGAAGTTAAAATATTATTTGTTCCCAATATATTTGTTTTAATTGCCTCTAATGGATAAAATTCGCATGAAGGTACTTGTTTTAATGCCGCTGCATGAAATATATAATCCATACCTTTGGTAACAACGTCTGTACATGATTTATCTCTAACATCACCAATGTGAAACTTAATATTTTTGTTTTTATATATTTCACGCAAATCGAATTGCTTTTTTTCATCTCTACTGAGAATATGCATTTCTTTGAAATTAACTTTGTCTTTTACAAATTTCTTAAGGAATTGATTACCAAATGACCCAGTGCCACCTACTACTAAAATTTTTTTATTTTTAAAATTCATATTATTTGTACCAAATATAATTATTAGATTTATTTATTTTTCTATCATAATATCCTTTGCAGTAAGACAAAAAAATTGCAATTCTTATGAGTGAAGGAATATATATAAAAGGAATTTTTTCAATTATTATAATGATATTTTGTATTAATATTCCAAATATAATTAAAAATTTATATTTGATTAGATTTTGAAACCAAAAATTTTTTTCAATTTTGCTATAAAAGATACTCTTCCAAGCAAATTTATTTATTTTTTTTAACAAGCTTATTGAGAATCTGGAAGTATATTCGATTTTGTTAAGATATTCTTTAAAATTTCTTTCATCCATATGTAAAACTTTTGGATAACAAGGAATAATTCTAAAACCATTTTTGATAAATCGATATCCAAATTCAAAATCTTCAAACCCATATGAACCAAATCTTTCGTCAAATAATTTTAACCTTTTGGATAATTTTGTTTTTTTCATACCCATATTCATTGTTACTATTTTAGATGGATTAAGTTTTACTGTCAGTTTAAAACTACTTTTATTTATGACGAAATGTCTTGAATTTCTATACTTAATAAAATTACTTTTATTAATAAGACCATCTTCATAAATGACAGAACCACAAAGAATATCTTTCTTACCAATTATTTTAAAAAGTTCAACATATTCAACAATAAAATTTTTCTGTGGAAGACAGTCATCATCTAAAAAAACTATGTTTTCATTTTTTGCAGCAGCAAACCCTGAATTTCTTTTTATAGCATTACTATTTATTTTATTTTTTATATGTCTTATCACCAAATTTGGCTTTTTATTTGGAAGGATATTTGTATTAAATTTTTTATTACCACCTGAAATAATTATTTCAGCTTTAATATTTTTAGGTAATTCGTCGTTAATAGTTTCAATAATTTTTTTTAATTTTTTATCTCTTTTGAAAGAT
>MDTB01235661.1_pt1 | contig 10442 bp, 14 predicted proteins | sample 811161 | NCBI WGS metagenome assembly MDTB01 (sample SAMN05326650, study PRJNA326480) | marine metagenome | isolation source: seawater | place: Mediterranean Sea | collected 2009
AGTGTGTCTGTCGTAATTTTCCATGGCGAAATTCGTGTGTCTGTTGTAATTTCTTTTTCTTTTTATTTCACTTGAGCTTTCATCGCGCGCGTCAACCTAGCACACAACCTTTCATTTGTCATACAAGTGTTCAAGGGTTATCACCGTCCCCGCTAATCAAAAACTGATATCAAAAAGTCACATTCTGAATCAGAGAGTGACTGTCGAGTAAAATGTGTTTCGAATAGCCATGTCGGATTGTTTCCTACATCAGGGTTTTGTGGATTGTGAGCGATAGTCTTGACAACACCAATGTCGGAGAATGATTCTGTAGAGCGTAATCTTGCGAAGAGTCTGATTGGTACGCCTTGATTCAAAACATCATAAGCTCCCCGTTTTGCTTCTCCTGGATTCCCTACGAATGTGAACGAGACTTTCTCTGTAGGTATATTCTGATTGATATTATGCACTTTGTCATCATAGCCAAGTACCCCATACTTAGCATCACTGTGTTTTGTAAAGTGTAGTAGAATGCAGTTGCTCATTTTTTGATGCGACTTGGACATCGTAGATTTCTTGTACCGCTCTGGTTTGTCTGGCTTGTTCGTATCTAAGTGGTAGTAGTTGTCTCTCTTGAAGCGATTGTACGCCCTACCACGATGAGTAGTGACTTGTGGGACTTGCACAATCTGCGTTGGTTGAGATAGCGAGCCTGTAATTGAAGCAGGATCGATTGTTTCCGTCGAATTTACTTTAGTGAGCTTCTTGTTACCTTTAGTGAGCTTCTTGCTATTCTTATTCTTGGTTTGGAGTCGCATCAATCGGGGATGAATGGATGGTGACATCGATTGATTATTTTTTCCGAAAAAAATATGTCGAAGCCTGCATGGGTTGCATCGTTGCGTATTGATGTCGAGTGTGCAAATAAGGCTCATTATGTGTCTCCTTTGAAGACAATAGAGAAGCAGCGGCGCATGAAGCGTCCATCGCCATTGGGTCAATGCAGGACTCCAGGTTGTATGCTGAAAGCGTATCATCTTGGAAACTGTGTGTGGCGTGGTGGATACTTGCCAAGCTTCATGGAGCACTTGTTGACTATCAAGGACGAAGAAACTGTTAAGGAAGAGGCTTATAAGGAAGAGGCTTATGACAACTAAACGAACTACGCGACAACTGATGGTGCACACAAACGCTTCTCAACCTGTGAGATGTTCCTGACATCCTTGCTTATCAAGTTTAGCATGAGATGTCTTGCTTGACAAGCTTCCTAGTGACCGGTCCATGTTGACGGCTTCGTTTGAGAGCAGTAGGTAGGCTATCATTTGTATACTTTATAACAGAAAGGGTTCAGTTATAAAAAACTTCACACTCAATCTACCGGATTCTCATCTTCCTCTTCATCCTCTGGCACCCGGCACCACTCCTCTTCCCAATCTTCTTCCTCTGCATACTCATCTATATCCAAACGAGGAAGCATATTCAACTCTTGCAAGGCTTCTGTAAATATAGAACCATCTTCATGATCAAGAAGCAAATGATCGAATGAGTAATCTAGTTCTTCTAACCATTGCATCATGTTCATCACAATTTCTTTCTTCTCGTCGTATGTCACGCATTCGTCCCACACACATGCCCGGATTCGTTCGTAATCGTGCAAGAAGAAGTGCATTCTACTTGCTTCCATACATAATACAACATGTTGGGGTACTTTGGTTGGTTGAACAAGACCTTCAAACCCTTTAAGCTTATAGCCTTCAGCCCCCCCGTATAGTCTTTGTATTCTTAGAGGCGGTATTCTTGGGGCTAATAAATGCTTGACGTCTTCAAGCATGAACATTCGGTTGATTTGAAGAGACACACAAAGCATGTGGATGGAAAGCATCGCAAGCTATTTTTTTCAAAAATTATGTCGTTTTTTGACAACTGGCGTGTTCAGGCGGCATCGCTCAAGCTATTCGATGACGAAATGGACAAGCTGATATCACGCAAAGAGAGTGAGTACAAACAAGGTGATCACGATAAGCAAATTACTATATTCATGGAATACCAGCAATTCGTGATTCGTTGTCAACAAGATCTGTTTGCGAATAAGGAACGTCAGACGGAGACTAAGTATTTGCTACCACCGGGCGTTCTGGCTAAGTTTGATGAACTCGCACGACGCAGGTGATGAAGAGGGACTTGGGATTAGCATGTGGTAAGGTAGGGAGAAATATTTTGATCCGAGTAAGGATAAGCGACGGCGGGAGAAAGGGAACCTCAAGATGCGAGTCAAGTGTACATGTATCTGTCTTAGCTCAAGCATGTAGGAAGCTTACAGCAACAGCCTAGTTGGCAAAGAAATTGAATTAATAATGAAAACCCAGCTTCCTGTTTTACCCCGGGTTCGAATCTCACTTGACTTTTTTGTTTCTCACGAGTTTCTAAGAGCTTTACGCGGTGGTGGGGGAGGCATCAACAACGCATCGCGCTCCTTGTTGGATACAATACACCATTCTTCTTCTACTACTTGAGGGAGATCAACGTCTTTAAGATGGGACACTCGTATGTTTTTTGGAAGTTTATCGTCGTTCAGCTTGTAGAAGTAGCATGTACCATTACACGGAGGTCCCATTTTGAACTTGACAAGAAGATTGTGGCTTAAGAACGCCATATGTATGGTAAAACTTTTGTCAGCACTTATGACAACTGCAAAACAACACGTTGGAGTGTAAACCTCTGCGTGTAGGTGCGTTGGAATGTCAGTTATGCAAAGATTAATAAGTTGTGTCAAGTGAAACTTGTCTTGATCTGGAAGTAGCTCATCATCTCGTAAAGCAATCCTGTAGCGACCCACGAACTTGTAGAGCTGCTCGTTCACCGACATGCTGCTTTGATTTTTTCGAAAAAATGTACCGACTGGCGACACCAGGTGGACATGTCCGAGGCAGGCTGCCGGGAGGAAACATATTTTACAAGATCGAGAACGGAGTTGTCCGTTTGGATTCCAAAGAAGTTCCCGAATTCTGGTCTGAAATCGACGCTCAGGAACTCGTTGCACAGAAACGTAAGAAACAAGTTGGCACCATATGCATTAATATTAACACAGTGGGCTCTAACAGCGATGGAGATGCGACTGGGTACACCAGCTCGCGAGTTACTATGATGAAAGAAGACTACTTTCGCGATGTTGCAGGTCTGACGATCAACAATGATGTTATGATCGTGGATGATGCTTCGAATTCAAATGTGTGGGAATCTTTGCTTTCACATCTCGGTACACAACTACGCGAGACTGGTGTTCACAACGAGATTCCAGGTCCCTACTCCAAACTTCTCATCCTCAACCTCAAGCACCCTTTATTCGGAGGACTTTAGGAGCCCCAAGAAATGCCGAGAGTCTTTTTGTCCTTGTTGAAATGGATACCCTCATAAAAGACATGGTGGCAGTTAATGCCTCCAAACCACTTCGTCTTGGGCCTGTCGAGCTTCTCGAACTTCACGATGTTCTTGATCACATCCCAGCATGAGAAGCCGCCTTCTTTCGTGAACGTCTTGGTCGTGGTGGCGGTGATCTGGTTTGTGTCCATGTCGCGCCACACGCTCTCAAAGGTCATCGTGTCCGCAGTGTACCCCGGCATGGTCTTGAGCTCCGCTTTCGTGTAGGGCACATGCTCCTCCGACTCAGGGTCGTAGTAAGTGACCTCCCCAATGTTGATGCTTTTGATACATGAGTCAGGCTCTTCAAAGCGGTTCATGAGCATGCCGTGCTGGGGAGATGTGTTTGTTGTCTGTATGTCTAGCGTGAAGCACAACTCCTTGACCGCATCTGTGATCACGGAGTCGAGCTTCTTGCGCCGGGTCTTGCTGATCTTTTTGGTCTTAGGAGCCATTCAGAAAATTTTTCAGAAAGCAAGCAAGGGAGAGTAAGAAAGTAAGAAAAGCAAGCAAGGAAGAGTAAGAAGAATAGGACGAGTACCAAAGCTTTGCATACAAGTGGGGGGGGAGGAGTATAAATTTTTTTTACAGAGGCAAGATTACTACTTTAACGCGTATGCCCGAGTGGTCTAAGGGGTTCGACTCAAGCTCGAATATCTTCGGATGCGTGGGTTCGAACCCCACTGCGCGTATTTTTTTTGTTGCATCATCTTAACTACAAAGAAACGATGACTAAAAGCTTATATCCGTACGCACGCGCAACCACCGTGGATGACGCGGTACCCCAGCAGACGTCACCTCAAAACACTCAACTTCAGCAAACGTTCCGAGTGAAGGTGGGTTTGTGCGGTCAGGAGGAACGCACTTGAAGCTCTTGCCTTCACGCGTCTCGAGTATTACGGAGCCGATAAAGGTTGCGAAGCGACCAGTACCTTTTGTATAACCAATCACTTTTCCATCGATAGATTCCTTTTTCTTGTACTTGAGCAAATCTGTTGACCGGCCTGCTCTGTAAGCAACATTCTTTCGAAGCATGAGGCCTTCGCCACCACATTGCACGACTGTAGTAAATGCGGAATCAAGCTGTTGTTGCGATATACAGTCATGGATGTATACAGATTCAACATTTGACGTAGAGAAGCCTTGAACAAGAGCCATACGATCTTTGAAAGTCATAGATTTGAGAGGTTCGTCCACCACATCAAAGATCATAAACTTGACATCTTTCCACCGAGCATCGCCTGTGTCGTTGCTATTGAACAAGCCTGAAAACTCACTAAACTTTCCTTTGCCGCCGTAAAGCTCTCCCGTCACACTCAAGCTGGGCATTTGATTGACAAACCAATCTGGTATGAATAGTTCGTTTCCACTCCGCGTATATATCTTGCGTGTCGATATGTCGTAGTGAGCGTAGAAACCATCATACTTCTCCATGTAAACCATGCCGACTGGATTGTGCTTTTGGGGCTCGTACTTTTCGGCCAATGCGACTGGGAATAGTGTCTTAGATGTTGTCATAGAAGAAGCTGGTGCGATTGCAGGTATCACTCTTCTCTGTTGCAACTGCTCGCCACTTCGCAAGGCTTGAATGTGCTTGCATGTATTGTCACCTTTGGTGCCATGAAATTTTCGAGATGGGCATTCACACCAGTAAAATGGTTTTCCATTCTTGTCGGGATGGCGTTTGATCACATAAGCATCGCCTCGAGAGCCTGTGACAGTAACAGATTCTCCGACAGAAAGAGGTTCTTTGTCTGGTGATACCATTTCAACGTCATCATGGACACACTTGGTTTTTTTACTTGGTGGAGCGTCGTCTTCAACCTTTAGTTTCGAAGCGCATATGAAAGGGTGACAAGAAGGATGATCATACTCTCTCCAATGTTGTTCGGTAGTATTCATACACCGATGATGCTCTCTGCAAGCAGGCCTATCATACGCACGCTGAAAAAACATTTTTGCAAAAAATGCTGACCGAACACTCGTGTTGGCGTATGACTTTGATGCAATTAGATGGCAATAATTACGAGGATTCGGCTCGGCATGAAAAGAAAAGCCATTGGCAAGAAGTAAGTTCTAACTTTAATGTGAGGTTCATAGTTGGAAATGAATTCGGCATGCTCAACATGAAAGCATATTGCAGCTGTTGTGATTATACTACAGTCAGAGACTTCTTCTTTGTCAACACAGAGCAAGATCATGTGTTCAAGATGATGTCACCGTTGTTTGACGAGAAATGCTTACAAATATACTTACCAAACGGGGACCAGGGTTTTTTTGATCTTGTGACAACAAATGAGGCATTCAGTGATGAGTATGTGCTACAACTCTTGGTCGACTACAATTCGACAGACACAGTTTCAACACAGTTGACCGTTAACCACTTATTCGACACGCTCGCACAACGGATCAAGATGCGCACTATGTTCAAGAAGCTCTATTTTCGATGCTTCAGATATGCGTTCCGTCCTAATGAGAATCAAGCACGGTTGGCTTGTGATCAGTGGGCGACGATAAAGATTAACTAGTAGTTGTTATTCTCAAGACCAATTGAAGACGCATACGACCAGAATGCCTTATCCATAGCTTCTTTTTCCCATTTTGGATGCATCACGTGCTGCAACAAGAAGCGCAAAAGCGCTTTACCAAACTTTGGCACATATGTGTATGGGTCGGCCACTGCTTTCAGCCGCATCTGTTCGTAGATATTCAGAGTCTCTTGTCGGCGTCCTTTGAGTTTCTTCTCACAAACCGTGATGCATGCTGAGATGAACTCCATTTCTTGAAGAGCAGAAGGCTCCGGGCGACGCATATAGTATGCATATCGGTTATACATGCATCCAAGAGCCCCAGTTATGATCATTTCAATATGATCTTCCCACCATGGCGTCAAACTTGTCGGACCACCAATGAGTACCTTGCACAAAGGACACTTATCAGCACTGTCAACTAGACTGTCTAGATCAATGACAGTCTGTCTTGAAGAAAGCTGTTTTTGAAGATTGCGTTCATTCTCTTCGTGCATCTTGAAGAAGCAGGAATAGCACATAATGTGTTTGCAAGCCATCGGCGTCTGCTCAAAGAGACGAATCTGATCGTAGCAAATAATGCAGTCGCCAACTGGTTGCAAGTCGTTGTCTTGCAGTTTGATGACACACTCTGTGCGCACGGAAATTGGCTTGTTGCGGTTCTCCAAGAGAATACCGACTCGCTCCTTGGTCTTCCACACATCTTCCAGCAAAAGCTTTCCATTCGCGTTACAAGGCCAGCCCGCAGAGTAGGAAAGCGATTTATCTTTCATGACGTGGGTGAGCATGTGTGTTGGTGCGTAGTGTCCTGTAGCTTGAAGATCGTACGCAGTCGCTTCTTCTATGTTGCGCATATGTGATTCGGGTATTACAGACACCGGTGAGGTTGGTGGAGAAAAAGGAAGTATCACCTCCATAGTCCGCTGACTCACTGCAGCAAGGAAGGAAGCGCTCATGTTTTTTGGAAAAAATGTGCAAGGTAAAGTAAGAAAGAAGGCTCTGATACCAAACACTTACACTTTACCTGTCTTTTTTTTCGCCGAGACTTTTTCCGTGAATCAGTTCTCGTCATGAGTATGCCTGATATCACCGCTTTTGTCAACAGGCATCGCTAAAAAATCTCTGTTGTTCATGGCTATCTTCTTAAGATTCTGATTACATGTGAATCCGAAGTGAAACGTTCCACTTTCTGTGTTCTTGATCAGCTCAATATTTGAATCAACAAGCGAGCCTAACTTCTTTGCCATCCCCTCTATTATCGTAACTGTATTCTGAGGAAGCGCCGTAGGCAGAGGAAAATCATCGTCGGTAAAGAGAATCCGAAAGCAACCTTTTCCGTCCCGATCATGAGTAATCCAGAATGTAGATGATGTTAAGTACAGTGTGCTGTCTTTCTTTTTGATCTCGAATTCGACTTCAGCAACATGCTCCCATGTGATAGTCTTATACACTTCTGGGAATATAAAGTCTCGGTGCAGCATCTTAAGCCTGCAGTATGTATCGTATGTTTCCAAAGACATATTCTCGCTATTTTTTTTAAAAAAATGAGTGTGACGATCCATTGGCCGTCAGACTCTGGAGTATTATCCACCTGCAAGGTCATTAATGTCGATGTGACGCACCATGTACCCGATGAAACACTTGCAAAGATATCGCTTGTGTTTTATTCATCGCATGAAATAGTACCTGGAACGCATCAATCGATTCCTCCTAATACGTTAGAAGGTGCAGACTACATGAATGGCGTGATGTTTATCGACGGTAAATGTCATTTCAAAGTACGTTGTGCAGCTCTTTCGCAGCATAATAATCAGAGATTATTTCGCTTCAAAGTGACAGTAAATGGGCTAAACATCTTTAGCGAGGAATTCAAGACGTTAACCAAGCTATATCGCAAACCTGTTTCAAGCTCAAAGAAAAGGGTCAGGTTGCGTTCTGACGACGCAGATGTAGCAATCGATGCTACAAGTCTACGCGATGAATCTGCAAATGAAGGTGTTTCGAATGATGGCGCAAGTGACATCACAACATTTCTGCCACATTGGGTGAAGGAAGAAAATGAGGGTGTTTTTGACTTACCACTTGACGAGCTATCTGACAATTTGTTTCCAGATGTCGACAGTTCGTCTTTACATTCATCTACTATGACGCAGCTCTTGCATGAGGTGACAAGTCTACGTGCAGATGTGCAGGACATGCGTGGCTTACTTCGCGAATTAGTGAACAAAGGCAAGTAGCTATATCGGTAGCTACGCATCCGTCGGGTTGATAGGAGGTCTTATGGGGGGTAAGACATCTCAGAAGACCACTCTATTGAATGTCCCGAGGAAGAATACTTGGTGATACCCAGTTTGAGAAAATGTGAGTGTACCCATTCATGCAATCATATAGGTAAAGTGTAAATGGAATTCTCCACACACAGGATCGACAACACACAAGTGGCAGGTTCTTGATAAAGACTGTATCTTCTTCGCATTGTTGTACCAGTCGAGCGCGGTTTATCATAACGTCATGTGGATTAGGGCAAAACATGCATGTACAACCATGATTGTATAAATCTTCACAAATGTTGTTGCTAGCTGCGACCACTATATTATCAAGCCTTGGCAACTCATCTTTCTGAGACGGATGTTGGTATTGGTAGAAGCGATTTACATGATCGACGCGTGTGACGATGGTGATCCGCATGTTATTTTTTCGCAAAAATTTTTTTTCGAAATGAGTGTGTTGGGCTCTTTTCTCTTGAATAAAGACACCTTGGATGCGTTCGGCTTCGTGCAGGATCCAGCACAACCAGATGAAATTGACCTGTGCTTGCTTCCTATGGGTCATGCGTTGTTTCAAAGTCATAATTGGATGCAAGGACAGGTTGGCATAGTTTTCACTCCACAGGATCCGCATCTTTTAACGTTTGTGCCGAAAAGTGGTCTTCCCACTTCACCAGGTGTGGTGGCTCTAAGTGATGGAACAATTCAAGTTCTTTCGAACGATGATCGAATGGTTTTTCGAGCAGTCAGAGATATTCTCAACTTGAAGCTTAATAAGGAATACAAGGTGATCATTGCGGACGTATTGGATTCTGCACTTGGTGTATCACAAACGGATCAGTACATCTGCTTTGATAAGAATCAGTCCACTTCGGATGAGGAGCAATACTCGGTTGGAAGTGGTGATGAGGACGAGGATGATGTTGACAAGATTTTGCATTCGATTGCAAGGGACGCTGTGGCTTCTGGTGACAAGGGTATATCGAGAGATAAAAAGCGACAGAAGCGTCGAAAGCTTGCAGATGTGACTTTTGGTGATCAAGGGGTCCTTAAACCCAGACCAGCTGCAGATGCTGCGCAGGCATGGATGGAAAAACATGGAGGTGCATTTGTAAACATCGATTTGGTTCCTCAACGTGGCCAAAAAGGTGAAGACTCTGAAAGAATGCAATATCTTCGTCGTTTTCAAGTGCACGATGTGGCCAAGGACAAAATGCTTACTATTCGTACCCTTCCTGAATGTCTCGACATCGTCATGTCAAAAATTGGTCGCGACTTCTGGCAGGACATGAAGACGCAACCGGAGGTTTATGGATTGACCTTTGGCAAAAAGGATTTTATGCCTGCTTCTGCTGATTCAGGTGTTGGTGCTGTAGGGGGAAGTGGTGCTGGTGCTGCAAGTAGTGTTGCTGGATCATCGACCGGGATGGCCGGTTGAGTGTTTTAAGAAAAAGTAGATTGCATACGGTTGATTATAAAACTCCCTTTCTTACTTTACCTTACTTCCTTTTACGAGCACGATTTTTCGAAAAAATAAAGGGGGGCAAGGAAGTGCTTGCATGGCTGTCAGAGGATGGCAGCAGCGCTGTCGCAAGTGTGGTGAGATTCGAAAAGGGCACATATGCCGTGCAGTCTATAAAGATGGTGCATGGATTGTGCCCGACGACAATAAGAAAGAGGGCTCCATCGATCTCTGCAGCAGTGATGATGACGTTCTTTACATTGACTTTGATGGTCCTCACGATGGCAAGTATCTTCCAAATTACTTGAGCTCTCGTCGTGCAGCTTTCGTCTTCAAAACGCTGAAAGCTGCACAAGAGCATTGCGCGAAGAGCCAGGCTGGAGGAGTGACACAAGAAGCAGATGGCACTTTCACTGTACGTGAGAAAGCATACTTGGTAGACTCACCTTGTGGTGAGCGATCGTGGGTAAACAATGATGCTCCTGAAGATGCGTTCAAGAAGGACAAGAAGACTAAGACGGGAGGTTCGTCTTCTGCTTCGGCTGCTTCGGGCAAGGCACCCGTCACTTCTGCCGTGAGCACCATCAATCCATCTTCTTTGAAAAAAGGGGACTGGGTGCAAGTTCGTTCCGATGTTGTCACTCCCTACCATTTGTGGGGTGCCGTCAAGCGTACCAGCGTGGGCCAGATTAAACTCATGGGACCTGCTACGGCTTCAGAGTGTCTGGTCAACTTTCCAGAGTGCGATTGCTGGAAAGGCCGGCTGGACGAGTTGATTCGTGTGGCTCA
>MDTB01024808.1_pt1 | contig 10441 bp, 8 predicted proteins | sample 811161 | NCBI WGS metagenome assembly MDTB01 (sample SAMN05326650, study PRJNA326480) | marine metagenome | isolation source: seawater | place: Mediterranean Sea | collected 2009
AATACCTGCTTCTAATCACCTACCGAAACATGCCACGGTATTACGTTTTACAAATTAGGTAATTCGTAATTTTTCAACAGAACGCTGACGGCATAAATAATAGTCGCTATCCGTTCGCATTGATGAAAAGGCCCCCGTATAATGGCCATATGCCGGGCAAACAATATGTTGCCCGCCTACTTCAAATGCTTTATAAACTTTGGTAATCCGCCCTTTTTTAAGTTTAACACCTGGATGCAAATGACCAGCAATATTTGGAACATTACTTAAGGGAAAGTGGGAGCAACGAATTCCGGCAATATCAACGCTATTAACGACACGCACCATTGGTAATACATCAGAGAATAAAAATTGATCATGATTACCAAGAGTTAAAAAAAACTGAGTATCATAAGAAGACAGTTCCTGGTTAAACCAACGCAATTGATCGGCTAAATGAGGGGTTGATACATGAATCAAATCACCACAAATGATACATAGATCAGGCGAAAATTTTAGTAAATCGGCATGTAACTTCTGAATAGTTTTTTGGTCCAATTGATCAATTAAAGGGACCCCATGATCTTTTAACTGAACCCCTTTTCCTAAATGTAAATCCGACAACACCAATGCCATTGAATTATGGATATAAAGTGAACCACTAGGATTAAGTGTAATATCACAACCATTAAATTTAATGTCCATTGCCATCCATCTTTGCGCTTAATTGTTCCTGATACAAGGTATACCCAAACGGGGTTACTTTCCTGGGAGTTTGAATAATAATATGTTCTGAAATGGTTTGCAAACGATCATGCAACCGTTGTGGAAATAACTGAGAATGAAACACCACCTCTCGGGCTTGTTTTAACAACAAATTATCGGGATCATAATCTTTAAAAATATCATATAAAATTCGTACACTTGATTGTGTATATCGACCCGACTTTAAGCGACCAGGCATACCTTTATAAATTAAACCTGACACCATACAGATTTGTCGAAATTCTTGTAAGATCATTTCATTATGATTGAATGAGGCATGACTCAAATCTCGGATCGAATCAACACTTAGAAACTGTTTAAAATCAAATGATTGAATATTAACATCTTGGTCAAGTTGAATCATTAGCCCATAATCATTCACCGTCATTGCCGTTAAACATTTAAATTGTTTTGACATAGCATGCGTTAGTCCCATCGCAAGGGCCTGATTAGCTGCTCGGCCACAAAACGGATATAAGAAAAGTGTTGGGCAATCATCAACCGTCAGAATTTCAATTAAACACTCCTGTGATTTTGGAACCATGGAATCCCGTTGTTGCCAATCTAAAAATCGTTGAGCTAACGGGTAAGATAACAACTTCGAAGCATGAAAATCAGTCATTTGAGTTAACATATAATCAGCCAATTGGCTCGAGTATGACATATACCCACCATACCAACGCGTGTATTTCGGTAATTTTCGTTTCGATTTTTTAACAAAAACAATGTCATCTTGGATCCGAACAACGGCCAAAACGTGACCTGAAAATAAAAATGTATCATTGGGCTCAAGTTGTCGAATAAACTGTTCTTCAATAGTGCCTAATGTTTTTTGATTGGTATATTTTACAATTAAGTAATCTTCAGAGGTGATTGTCCCTACCCCAAACCGCTGTGATTTTTGAATGAGTGGGGCCGGATTGGTTGAATATTCATCATCTTTTTTAATTAATTTAACATGTTCAGGGTAAGCTTTAAGTAAGGTATGTTCATTGCAACAAAAATCAAGCAGCCATTGTAAATCTTTTTGGGATAACGAGGCATAGGTGTAGGTGGAGGTAACCATCTCAATCAAAGTGGATGTTTGGTAGGCGGTTCCCATACATACATTAATTAAATGTTGCATCAGAACATCCATTGGCATGCCGTGATATGGCACATCATCCCGCACGTCGTCACTCAAGTTTGAAATCGCAGCAACAGACTCAATCACTTCAAACCCATGCCTTGGCACCATTAAAATTGCAGCTGATTCAAAAGGAGAATGACCACTTCGCCCAGCACGCTGTTTTAACCGTGCCATGCCTTTCGGTGAGCCAATATGAATCACCAAATCAACAGGTTCTAAATCAACGCCCAAATCCAAACTTGATGTTGCAACAATGCAACGAATCGCACCTGATTTTATACCAGCTTCCGCCATACTTCGATCACTTGCTGCAACCGCCGAATGATGAATCGCAAGCTGATCTCGTTGAAATGCATTTGAATCAAGTAAAAGCTGAAACCATTGCTCAGATTGGGACCGCGTATTTGTAAAAATAATGGCTGACGTTACCGATTGAATTTTCTCGATCAGCGGTAATATCAGTTGACGGCCAAGAGAACGAAATGTTGCATCCGCCTGATCTGGTAATAAAACATCCCCAACAATCTGTTTCTTAAAGTCATCTTTTATACATACAACATGATCATTTGGGCACAAAATCTTAGCCGCATCTTTTGTCGAGGCCATCGTAGCTGATAACGCCCAGCGCCGACATGTGGAATTAAATTGATGAAACCAACTTAAAAAAAGCTCAAATAATATACCCCGTTTTTGATGCATTAACACATGCCACTCATCGACCACGAGCGTTTGAACGTCGTCTAAACTCGATGTCATATCCTCATACGTTGTAAAAAGAGCACAACTTTCAGGGGTTGTAATTAAAATATCCCAATCATTTGTACGGGCTTTCTTTTTTTGAGAGCTCGAAGAGTCACTGGTCCGTAAAATAAGACGGATGTCTGGAAAAAACCACTCAAAAATATCGGTTAATTGACGCAAACTATCACGAGCCAAGGCGCGCATTGGCGTCACCCATAATACCTTGGGCCGCCGATTATTTTGTTGTGCATTTTGAATAATTGCTAAAGCCATAGCCATCGTCTTCCCACGGCCAGTCGGTGCTTCGATTAACCCATGGTCGCCATTGGCATATGCAGATATTGCACGTGCTTGATATGGTAAAAGCGATCGCTCTGATTGAGTAAGAAAATCTGTTATTGATGGCATAGGTCAAGTGCATCCTTCAATGTATTGGCCTCGTTAACGGGTTTATCCAACCGCAATCGATGAATCCTTGGAAAACGTAACGCCAATCCAGATTTATGACGTGTTGATGGTTGAATGTCATCAAAGGCCACTTCAATTACAATGCAAGGCTCAACACCGCGAACAGGGCCAAACTTATCCGTAAGGTGAGTTTTTAGAATGGTATGAACCGATTTAATTTCATCATTTGTTAGGCCGGAGTATGCTTTGCCGATTGGAACTAAACCATCCCCATCCCAGACACCAAAGGTATAATCTGTAAAAAGACCCGAACGAATACCACGCCCTTTTTGTGCATACATGATCACCACATCAAGTGTTAATGGATCAACTTTCAACTTCCACCAATCCCCTCGAACGCGACCAGATTGGTACATTGAATTTAAACGCTTAATTATCACACCTTCAACCAATTGCTCACGAGCATTCGCAATATATGTATCAAGCTCACTTAATGAATTAAAACGCAAACGTTCCGATAGGTAAAATGGTGCTGATAACGATGTTAATCGCTGGCGACGCATTAATAATGATTGCTCTCGAATATCCACTCCCTCATACTCCAAACAATCATATAGTTTCATAATACAAGGGGTTTGGGCTAACATTTTTTTAGACACAGATTTTCGGTTCAACCGTTTTTGCAAATGGAAAAAGGGGCGAGGTTGATCCTTATCCCATGCTAAAATTTCACCATCATAAACACCAAATGGGAGCGGTGATACACCACTTAAAATATCGGGAAATTGATCTGAAATTAGATCATTGCCTCGTGACCAAAGCGCGGTGCCAACATCACGATGCACCAATTGCGCTCGAATCCCATCCCATTTAGGCTCAACTTGCCAATCAGACAAAGAAGCAATCACCGATGGTGGTGAATCTGGTAACGGAGATGCCAGAAAGAATGGATATGGGGCAACCCCTTTACCAAACTGATCATCGGGATTAATTAACGCATCAAACATCGTAATCGTTGGTTCCCAACGACCCAATAACCGTTGATCCAATACAGCAACATCCATTTGAAACGCTTGCCCTAACGCTTTTAATACATTCTTTTTACTTGCACCAATTCGAATGCCCCCACCAAGTAACTTATTAAAAACATAGATATGTTCCGCTGACAAATCATCCCAACAGCGAATCACCCAGGCCTTTTTTTGATCAATATCGCTTGACTTAAGATCTAACATGGCCTCACATAGGGCATGTAATGACCAGGTCTTTTTCGCCAGCTTATGCCCAAAACACAGTGCAATCGTTTCACTATTATCGCCCAGTGCCTCATAACTCTCATCAATTAACCATTGCGATAATTGGGTCACTTGTGCACACCATTCACGCAATAGTTTACCGGAACAAAACCGCCCAAAATTTTCACCCATTAACAAATGAAGCGCAATTGGGCGATTCTCTTTTGATTCTTGCTGAAAGTAATCGGCTAAAATGCGAATTTTCTCATTGGTTTTAGGTTCTTGCAAACATTCATTTAATGCCGTCGAAAATAAATTCATTCGCTGCGCTCCAATTGTAATTGAGATAAAGGCGTCGCTAAAATACCTTGTTCATTTAAATATCGAGCATAAAAGTCAGTGCTACCATGCATGGTCCAGACTTGGTTTGGCTTGGCCTTTGAAACAAAATGATTAAGTCCAGGCCAATCCGCATGATCCGATAATACAAAACCTCTCATGTTGCGTCGGCGAGCCTGACCTTTACTCGTCATCCATCCAGATACATACCCTTCCCTATAATTCCCTAATTTTTTTAACCAAGAAGACCCGATGGCCCCGGGGGGCGCAACCACTAACCCAGGGGTAGTCCAAGAAGCCAAAAGGTCATTGGTTAGTTTTGGCGGTGCATTTTCTAAGCGCCCATACTGAACATAAATATCATTCATATTGGCAACCGCACCATGAACAGCCATAGGGCCAATATCACCATCAATACCAGCCAATAGCCGTTGGGCTTTTCCTAATGAATATGCGTAAAGCACCGTATGTTGACCTGAGCGTTGATTCTGTTGCCAAAAGGCATGAATCTGATGAAATACCTGTGCTGCATTTGGCCAATGATAAATGGGTAAGGCAAATGTTGTTTCCATGACCAGTAAATTACAAGGCTCATATTGAATATCATCAACAGTGGGGTCCGATTCAGTTTTAAAGTCCCCAGTAACAATGGCACGATCATGGCCATTATCAATCAAAATTTGAGCACTACCTAAAATATGGCCAGCGGGAATCAATGTCACCTGAACATTTCCAAATGTTTTTGGCTCATGATAAGACATTGGAACGGTTTGAATCGTTTGTCCCAAACGTGCCAGCATAATGTCACAAGTCGCCGGTGTAGCAACATAGGTATCCATGCCCCAACGTGCGTGATCAGCATGACCATGCGTGATAATGGCTTGGGGAACCGATCGAATTGGATCAATATAAAAATCGCCATCTTTACAATAGATACCGCTTGGTGTCAGTGAAAGCATACCGTAATTGTATCGAAGAGTTATCAAATCTTCATCGTAAAATTTAACAACAACTATGCTACATTTTTAAAACTAGATTCAACCAATTTAAAATGGATCGTTAAATAGCTTCATATAAAAAAATGATTCAATATGGGGATGACAATTTGACTTTAATCCAGTTTTAAATTAATTTAATGGGGTGATGTTGATGAAAAAAAAGGTAACCGTCCATGGATAGACTTATCTATAGTAATACTGATACCTCCCCGAAAGGCCCAGTGAAAAAAACTGCGAATATTGTTCGATTTGAAAAGTTAGTGCCACCCAGTCAAAAAGACGCATATGTTAAAAGCAGTGCCTATCAGTTTTTAAATTGTCCTAACCATATATATTCGTTCCCAATCGACATCTCACTAGAACTGTCATTTACACGGGAAGAACTCGCTCTTTATAAAGACATTGCTAAATTTTTCAAATCAGAAAATCACCCCAGGCTACGTGACAAGTTTGGTGGTAATTTTTGTGAACGTTTGGGGCCATTTAACTTTAAAAATTTCAAACAGTTTTTAATTCATCGCACAGATTTTGAAAAATACCAACAACAAATCATCGAAAATCTAACATTATTGTTTTGTTATCTAGAAACAAAAAATCCCTCTCTTCTTGAATGTTGGCAAAAACAAAATCATTCGATTCAAGAAATTAAGGAATGGATCCATGACATTAACCGGCTTAACTTTAAAGATTTAGCTCAATCATTAAACATCAGAAACGAAATGATTCAAACAGCAAATCAACTGCTAGAACACACAACAATCGCATGTCGTTTAAAAAATAATGATGAAAATAAAAAAATTTTCGTCGATTGTCATAATCAGGCAGTTCAAATCACGATAAAAATAGATCATATCGACTTTACTCAACTGCCTCCGATAATGCCAATAAACGACATAAAGAAACAACTCAACAATAAATTTATTGAGTATTTACTCACACCAGCAAATGAATATTGTCATGTGACACCGATAGTAACCCAAAAAGGCAAGTTAAAGTTCTATTTAGACGTGCCTCAAGAAACCATCAATACGTGGTATGAGTCAATCCTAACCAATATCAACCATCAAACAATAAAGAGATTCGCAAATGAAGAAAGCTCTCAGAATAATGAAATAGGAACCAGCACAGAACCCATGGAAAACGCCACTGACGATCCTATTTTCTTTAGCACCAATAGTTCTATTGTGACGTCTATTTGTAACAACTTCATAAAGCGATTTGAACAATTAAGTGAGCATTCACAACAATTAATAATATCAAAAATATCAGTAATCGAATCAACATCGGAATCAAATGAATTATTTCAAGACGCCGAAACATTTATTGAACAAACAATAAAAGAACTGATGACGCATGGGTGCAAACCATACGAAGCAAAACACGCATTGCTAACGGCTTGCAATGAATGTTACCAACAAACACGTATCTCTCACAACGATGATAAAGAAACAACTGTTACCACAAGTGAAAATAAAACCTCTGAAATCAATCACACCTCAAACATCGACATACTATTAGCATCACTGAATCAATTAAAACGACCAGAAAAGATATTAAAACAACTTAATGAACTTTGGGCGCCACTATTAGAAAGCCTTAACCAAGATAGACTGCAAGCTTGTTTAGTACTGAATCAATGTTTGAATCATATCATTATCGAAGGGTACAAAGACACAAAAAGCAGAACCCCGCTTTATCGAATCAATGGGCTAAGTACCCCGCGCGCATTTTACAAAACAAATCCAAGCAAAAACAATTCACCCCTAACATTTGAAACCAACAAAAACGGTAACTATAAAGACGCCCAGAATCTTGAAACAGAACACATTAAAACCATACCATTTGTAAAATCAACTCAAGATGGTAAGTTTGATTTGCAATTTAGATATAAAAAATAACCGTTAGTAAATCATTCACAAACAAGAAAATTTAAATTACGATTATCATTAAATTGCTTAAAAAATAATAAAAAAAATGATCACAAACTACCGAAACGAAATCATCGCATATACATCAAATACCCCTCCCCAACATCGGCGATCTGGCACTACCAAAGACTATAGCAAATCAGAGGTCAAAACAATGATCAGTTCAATTTTCAGGGAAGATTCATTGAATCGATCACTGCAAACTATAATTTTTAAAAGCACAATCCCAATTTTATTAAGAACAACCATAGACCATTATGCAAAAGAACTCATACCAAAAAGCGATGAATTCCCAATGTTAAGCACCGTCACATCAATCGCTCGAACAAGCGGGCTGATCATTAGTTCCTATGTAGCCTTAAATTTTGATGCCCCAATAAAATCAACCCAAAAAGATGAAACTACCATTGAATGCGTTGCAAAAGACGCCATAAGTCAAACAAATCAATTAACCATTTGCCTGCTTGGATATGAACTATATTTAACTCAAACAAGTAACGAACCTGATATAAAGTTTTTAGTAATGATTGGAGCAATCGCAATAGCAAAACTCGCAATGATTCAACCCTCACCGCAATTAAACCATAACTGGTCAGGAATGGCAGAACAAAAATTATGTGGGCAATTATTGGTTGGTATAACAAGCCTTCTTAAATTAATAAATACAAACAAAGATTTTGTTCAAGGCGCCATGCAAGGCATTTTGGCTGGCCTAACTTATTATTTTTCAAAAAAAGAACTATTAAACCAATGTTACCCAATTTTAGGTGTTCACATTATACAACAATGTTTAGCAAAATGGTCTCGAAATGACAATGATCGGTTAATGATCAATTCGCTGCCTCATGTGGTTTATATTCACATATTAATCACACATTTTATTACCAAAAAACTTATGGAGATCAAATCAAATATTTCAAAACAAGAATTACAGCAAGCCAAAAAAATATTAGCAACCATCGATTTAGATCAAGACCCTAACAATATTCCAGAATAAAAGTAACGACTATCGCCCATATTTTTTAATATCTTAAAAAAGCAAAAATCTTAAGGTAATATTCAACAATGAATCTATTATCACAACGGTCCTATGGATCATTTAGAACCATACTAAAAACAATGCCTCAACATCGATCTAAAAACACGCAGGCACATCGAATAAGTGAAACACGCATTCATAACAATAATGATCGACCACATGAACAAAAAAGCACCGTAAAACTTGCAACAGAAACCTTATTTTATCACACACTGTCACAACCCATCATTCAAAGAACTATTCCCAAATTAACCCAGTTTATTTTAACAAATAAACCACCTATTCTTACCAAAATTATGGACCTTACTTGCTCACGTATGTTCCTGGGCGGTGAAACATTAAAAGAAGCAAAACCGCTTTTACAACATTTAAATCATCACAACATTAAAACAATCATCGATTTAGCAAATGAAGGGGAAAACACAAACCCAAAAAAAACATTCGATGCCATCATCAAGCTAATTCAAGATGCGGGTCAATACCCAGAGATTACAGGAATAGCAGTGAAAATTTCTGGGCTTACAGAGCATAAAATACTTCGTGAGTGGCATAACAATACGCCTCAATTAGAAATAAAGAAAAATGAGCTTCTTATAAAAGTTGCTGCTTTGGCACAACTCGCAAAAAATAATAATCGATCACTTTATATTGATGCTGAAAACCATATCATACAATCGGCAATTAACGATATTTGCCGAACTCTCATAAAAAAATTTAATACGAATCAAACACCCGTTGTTTATACAACCCATCAAACCTACTTAAAAGCCAGTTTAAAAATGCTAGAAGAAGATATTGCATGGGCGAAAAAACATAACGTCATTTTCGCAACAAAACTGGTTCGTGGGGCCTATTATGAAGAAACATTGGCTATCGAACCCAATATCCCGTTGGTGTTTGAAACAAAATCAAAAACGGATCAATCATTTAATCATGCGATCAAACGTTGTGCTGAAGAAAATATCCATTGTTTGGTTGCAACACACAATAGCGAGAGTTTAAATATATTAGACAACTTAAAACAAACCCATTCACTTGAAACCACTCAAACAGCACAATTACTGGGAATGCGCGATGACCTTACCTTCAAAACATCGGCACATTCACCAAGAAAATATGTGCCTATTGGCAACCCACAAAATGGGGCTCGCGAATATTTTGGGCGAAGGATCATCGAAAATTCAAGCGCTTTATCAGGAGCAACCATAGAAGTCCGAACACGCTTAGTTGAATTACGTCAACGTATCAACGATATATTCAACATTATTCGACAAAAAAAGCATGAACAAAAAACAATCATTCACAAATAAAAACTACTTATTTTTACAATTTTCCCGAGCAAACTTTTCGCGGAGCTGATCACTAACTTTATAAAGTTTTAACATTTGTGGAAGATCATCTTTCATTGTCTTGAAAGGTTTTTCAAAGGTTTTTTCAGTGATAGTTTGAGAATTAGAATCCTTTGATACATCACTTAGGGATTTTCTGGATATTGCTGAACAAACCGTTGAGTTGAACAACTGTTTCTGTAACGTTGCTGTCATCATTTTTGCTGAGCTCATTCGAATGCCATTTATCAAAACAATCACTCCCAAGATGATAAGATGTCATAAAGTGTAACAGAATCAGTGATTAAACTGAATCATTAAATTTAATATACGTTAAGAAATCGCAACTTAACCATCAACATTTTACAAACAAATCACGGGCTATCACCAAGAAAAATAAATTTGTCAAAAAAAAAGTAAATATTTAATATAAATATTGTTAAGGTATATTCAATAAAAAAACCTTAGCATTAAGCTCATCTTTTATAGGAGATTACAATATGAATGTCAAAAGAATAATAATCAGCACATTGCTAGTAAGTTCACAAATGA
>MDTB01057172.1_pt1 | contig 10441 bp, 8 predicted proteins | sample 811161 | NCBI WGS metagenome assembly MDTB01 (sample SAMN05326650, study PRJNA326480) | marine metagenome | isolation source: seawater | place: Mediterranean Sea | collected 2009
ATTTAAATTTAATTCATTTTGTGATTGAAATGTAAATAAATTATCTCCTGATTGAACAGTACTAATATTTGAAAGATCTAAAGAATTTAGTCTTCCTGACATTTTCAAACCTAATCCTAGTTTTAAATTATTTTCATTTAATTTAAGATGATAAGCGAAATCTATAGAGCTTGAGGTGTTTCTTGCTGGACCTATCCTATCATTAAAAGCAGAAAAACCAATGCCGACTTTTTTAGAAAGTTTTGTTCCCACACTTAATGCTTGGGTTTCAGGAGCTCCTTCTATATTTAACCATTGAGAATGATTCAAAATACTTAATTGCGTATAGCTTTGAGCACCTACATAAGCAGGATTTATTAATTGTTGATTAAACATATATTGAGAAAAAGAAGCCTCTTGTTGGCAAAAGAGTTTAGGACAATTCAAAATGATCATCCATCGTAACATCCAAATAAATTTTAGTTTGATGTTAATTACCTTTGACATAAACATATCCTTTTTTAGTAATATTTGTCCCAAGAATTACCTCGTAAAAATAAGTGCCGTTTGGTACTTTATTTCCATTGTAAAATCCATTCCAGTCATTTTTATAATTATCGCTAGAAAATACTTTTACTCCCAATCTATTGTATATGTAAACAATGGTTTTAGGATATTTATCGATACCTACTATTTGCCAAAAGTCATTTATCCCGTCACCGTTTGGAGAAAAGCCAGAAGGAATAAATAAATCACTATAAATAATTTTTGTACTGTTTGATGTATAAGGCTGTGAACATGCAAATGCCTTTTGTTGTATAATTACCCTGTAAAGCGATCCATCGTCCTCTAATTGAGGATTTAAAATAAGTTGTGGTTCACTTTCAGGTAGATCAGCATAATTATTCCCGTTATCATTACTGATTTGCCACTGATAATTAATATTAGATGGTAAATCAATTCCGATATCCAGACTTATTTCTTCATTTAAATTAAATTCAACTTGACTTGGTAAAATGTATCTTTCTAGATCAATTTCAGCTTCAAATTCTAAAAAATCATAAATCAGGTTTTGATTTTTATCTAAAGGTGTTGTATATGCAAATACATTTTGAACAAGACCAAAAGGTCCTACTTGGACTGGAGAGATTCCTACAATGCCGTCTAAATCGTCGTCGATTAAACCAGCTTCGATTCCATCAAAACAACCATCTCCATCACTATCAATATCTAAAGAGTTTATTAGCCCATCCCCATCTAAATCATCCTTTTTTTCTACATAATCAAGAATTCCATCATTATCATCATCTAAGTCATAAGCATTTGTTATTCCATCCTCATCGCTATCAATTACTTCATAAACTTCCAAAATTGCTGATGCAGAAGCGGAGTTATAGTTTAAAGTCTCATTTTGGGTTAGAGTGATAATAGTTTCACCTGGAAAGATAGGTAAAAGAGATGATCCTGAAAGGGAAGCAATGAAACCATTATCAATTTCGAATAAAACTTCACCACTACTATTTGAACTGTAATCTATGTTGGATTCCGGATCCCCTACTTCTTTAGTTATATCATCAAAAGTTATATCTGGATTTGCTTTTAATACAGTTAATAAAGTTTTTATACTTCCAGAGTTGTAATTTCGACTTGATACTTGATTTGTTGTTATAAGTGATGATCCTGCTTGTAAAAGACTTATTTTATTTCCATCTACATAAGCAATAGAGGGATCCTCTATATTAAAATTAAATTGTGCACCACTATTGGATGTTGGAGAGATTTCAAAATCAGGATCTCCATAGGTTTTAATAATTTCATCAAGAGAAATTATTGGGTTTGCTTTTAAAACTGTTAAAATCATTGAGGCATTCGCTGCTTTAAAGTCGCCGTATGCTTCTTGACTAACAGAAATAATTGTATTCCCTGAATTCCGAACAGAAACTGACGATCCACTTAGATTAGCAATGTTAGTATCAGATATGGTAAAAGAAAAAGGGGCAGGACTTGTTGATGTGGGAGTTAATTCGAAATCAGGATCTCCATATGTTTTTGTAATATCGTTAAAATTAATAACCGGATCAGTTACTATCTGTAGTGTCATAGTAGCTGAGGCAGAATTATAGTTGATGTCAGCTGCTTGAAATGTCGAAACCAATGTAGACCCTAAATTTAGGATTGTAACCTCTGAACCTCCAACACTAGCTATAATAGTGTCTGAAATTATATAGCTAAAAGCTCCGGTGCTATTAGATAAAGCAATTAAATTAAAATTAGGATCATTAATATTTTTAACCAAATCATCGAAAATAATAGTTGGATTTCCTTTAATTATTGTCAATGTCATTGTTGCTGTTGATGAATTATAATTATCATCTGCCGCTTGTTGAACCTCAACTGTAGATGTTCCTACTGCTGCAATACTAGCAGTTACTGAATCAACCATTGTTGCAATACTGGTATTTGAAATGGTAAAGGAAAATGCTCCTGTACTTAAAGAAGTTGCTGTGAAATCAAAGTTAGGGTCTCCATAACTTTTAGTCAAGTCATCAAATATTATGGAAATATTACCTTTATTTACTGTAAGTGTCATAGTCGCAACCCCAGCATTATAATTATTTACTTCTGCCTGGTTTAAAGTAACAATAGTTGAGCCTCCTCCTATTATAGTAATCGTAGAACTAATTACAGTAGCTACAGAGGTATCTGAAACAATAAATGAAAATATTCCTGAACTGTTGGACGAGGCAACTAGATCAAAATCAACATCTCCAAAGTTTTTTGTTAAATCATTGAAAACAATAGTTGGATCTGCTTTATTTATAGTTAATGTCATTGTTGCAGTAGCAGCCAGATGCTTGTTATCGGTTGTTTGACTTACTGTAGCAATTGTGATTCCAGCAGCTACAATGCTTACAGTTGATCCACTTACAGTAGCTAGGGATGTATTTGAAATTGTGAAAGTAAATGCACCAGTACTACTTGAGGTTGCAGTCAAATTGAAATTAGGATCACCATATGTTTTTGTTACATCATTAAAAGTGATATTTGGGTCAATCTTAACTTGAGTTAAAGTTATTTGTTTATTTTCTGTGAGAGAAAATGTTGAAGTAGACGTACCGTATTCAATGATATATCCCTTAACACTGGCCGGATTAGGAAACGAAGGGAGACCATAGTCATTCCAACAGCTGCCGCCATTCCAATTTGTAACCATGTAATCTTCACCACTACAACATTCATTAGGTTCATTACTACACCAATTAGAATATTGCCCAGGTACGGTTACAAAACTATTTCCTGTACCACTCCCGATGATTGTTCCTGCCTCAGGGCCATCCATCCAATACCAAGTGCCCTCACTTAAATTATCAGTAAGTCCTGTCCAAATATTTTGAGCAGTAGTTTTACCATTAATAAAATTTTGTTCATCTTGGCTAGTAATTGTTACTAAGTATCCAGGCTCTCCCTCATAAGATGAAGCTAATGCTGCAGCTCTTGCATCTGCCAGTGGAATTCTTCCGGCCACAAATTTATAGATATGCCCATTTGCTGGGTTATAATATGTATTAGCAACCTCTTCTGTAATTACAACAGTAAAAATAATTTCTTCATCTGCATCTGTTGTGGTGTTAAATCTTATTGAATTTAATCCATTTTCTATATTTGAAGGTGATCCAGTAAAATTAACAGAAGTCACATTAGTCCAAGATAAGTATCCTGTATCTCTTGTTAAACCAGTTGTTGTTAATAGACTAAATGTTACAGCTAATGTAGTACTTACTGATAAAGAGACCTTATAAGTTGTAGAAGCATCATAACCATTAAGTGTAAAATCTTCAATCTCAACATTGTTTTCATCAACTGGAATGTTCTGGGTTAAAGAGACTGTTACAGATTGGCCATAAATTATTTGAGTAAATAAGAAAAAAAATGCAACTTTTTTAAGGTAAATCATAATAATATGGCTATTACATGCAATTTAGACTTTAATCCTTTAAAGTTCTGTTATAAAATCAAATATTCTAATTCAAGCACAGAAGAATTTAGTAGTTAACAATTGTATTTTTTAAACAAAACAGATTATAATTTTTAACTATTATGATATATTCAAATACAATTTTGAATGACTTATATTTAAAAGTTATATTTTATAAATTTGCTATGATTCATTCCTCGGTGGGCTGAGGGGATGTAGATTGATAATGATGTTTTGAAACCTTCTTCTTTAGTCCACCTCTTTGTGAAAAAATGAGTTATTTCATTTCTGACTTAACCCAATTTAAAAACAAATCATAATTATTATTTGGTTGTATTTCTTTTTCTAAAACAGTTAATTTAGAATCATAATTTGCCTTAAAAAAATCAGAAAACATATATGCTGATATTTCATTAGGGTGATCAAGTCCTCTTTTAACAGGGTAAGAATTTGTGTAAAAGGTAAGTTCAGTCAATGGTCTAGACAACAAGACATTATTTAATCTCAAAACTGAATAACCCTCCTTATCCTTAAATATTTCAAATGCAACATCTACAAAATCTCGTCCCATTACAGGTATTTCAATATTTTTAGTAATTAATGTTCTAACCCAATAAAACTTATCTTGAATTTTAGGATCTGGAATAAGCCACTCTGCGATTGGTGCATCTGGATTTGAAACTTGATTTTTTATGATCTCTTTTTCATCATTTATTTGTTGTTTTTTGAAGTTCCAGTTTTCTGAATATAATTTTTCGAATTTAGATTTAAATGTCCTTTGTAAAGAATGCATTTGTTCGTGAACTAAAAGTCCACCTAAAGATTTTACTAATTTCAATTCACTTTCTTTGTCCATATTCTCACTCCAATCTTTAGTTAGTCTATCTAAGTAAGCTTGACTAAGTATTATATAGGTCCCACGTGTATGAGCAAATCCTCCGCATAGCCAATTTTGTATTTTAATAAATCTCCAAGGTTGATTTGCCATTAAGTTAATTTCATTTTCAGATAGCCATCGATTAGTTTTTTTAACAACAAAGGATAAAATTCTCTTTTCTTTAGTACTAAACTCCATAACTGCAGAAGAAAATTTCTTTCTTGCAAAAACTCTAGCTGAGTCAATATTTATTGGTGCCTTCTCTTGAACAAAAGTTGAAATTTCTTTTCGCTGAAGTTTAGAAAAATATGGCTCAAATGATTCATCTAATATCGCAATACTGGCTTTTTCTTTTTTTAGAAAACTAATCCTAAAGTGAACAAGAGGACTTTTTTTTATTTCTTTAATCTGATAATCAGTGAGACTGTTTTTTGGATCAATTCTGTCCTTAAAAGCTCCATCCCCCTGAATATTTGGTAGTGAATCAACTATATTGGTATCATCCACGACATGCTTAAGTCCCAAGTTGTGTCCTACCTCATGTGCAATTATAAATGCCTCCATGGTTTTATTATCTTCATATTTTATTTTATTATTATCTCCTAATGCAATAAAAACAATATTTCCATTAATCATACCCCTTCCAGTTGGGCCAGGTTTCCCATCAATTGCATTTACAAAAAACATATTAATTATATCATTTTGCCCTCTTAAAATTTTATCTTTTTTGGCAAGATTTACTATACTATCTAAATTGATTTCACCATCTCTAGCTTTCGAATTGTTATAGTAAAATGGCTCTAAAAAGAGGAAATCAATATCAGCTTTTGAATAAGCTTTTTCAATCAATTTTTCAGATAGATTAATTTTAGCAGGTTCATTACCAATGTCAGACTGAGTTATAATTGGTTGAATAATAATAACATTTGATTTTTTATTATCAATTTTTATATTAGAACAGCTAAGAAAAACAACAAATATAAAAAGTAGCTTGGCTACATTTATAGATTTTTTCATACTCTCAAATTAAAAATTCTGATATTTATCCCCAATATTAATCCTCATTCTCACGGTATCAGATGTAAATCCAGATTTCTGATATGCTTTTATTGCACTTGAATTTGGCGCATATACTTCTAATTGAAATTCCTGATAGCCTTTGTTTTTTCCCCAATTCAAAAGATAATTTATGATCATATTGTTAATTCCTAATCCTCTTTTTTCTGGGATAACATACATGAATCCTAAAAAAACATACTCTCTGGGGTTTTTGTAATGCTTGTTTTCTTTTATTAACGCGTAACCTGAGGCAATTATAATATTATCTTGTTGGGCAACTACAACCGAAATATCTTGATCTTCAATATACTTCTTTAAATCGTAATAATTAAAAGGGGTCTTTTTTAAATTTGGAGTAAAGTTTCTCTCATACTCAATTAGTCCCTTTTCAAACTCTAGTAAAATGGGTAAATCTTGAATTGTTGCTTCTCTAAGTTTCATAAAATTTAACACTTCAGCATTCAAAGATAAAATTCTACACTTAGAAAAGCACTGTAGTAAACTATTAGTCGCTCATCCTTTTTGTATATTTGAAAAAAATAATAATATGACATCAGGTGGTGTAGCTGTAATAGTAATAATTACTTCAGTTATAGTTTTAATTGTTCTTTTTAGGGACATGATCAAGCAAAGGTAATTTATCATGAAGAAAATTATTTACTTTATTTTTATTGTTTGTGTTTCATGTTCAAAGGAAAGTACAAGTGAAAATAGTTTTTTAGATGAAATTCAAAATAAAGTCTGGACACGAGGCAATAATTACAAAGTTTTTAAAAGCAACCCTTTTAGACTTATTCTAGTTGAAGAAGGTACTTGTTTAGAATTTAATGAAGTCCCAAAAATAATCGAAGACAACGAATTTCAGTATACTATACTGGAAAACAAAAAAGATACTTTACGCTTAGGTTATAAAGTAACAGGATCAACTGTTAATCATTGTGGGACATTCACATATTATCTAAAATCTGACGGTGATCTTGTACGTAATTATGTGGAATGTGGCGAACCCTTTTATATAGAAAGTTTTACTACCGAATTTTATAGTGCTGATGAAACCTTATCAAATCTCTGTCCAAGTATATAAGCTTTATTTAAATAATTGCTGTTTTTATTTTGTATAAAATTTATAACCATATTTAATATTATATCTAGAATACAAGATCAAATTAATAGTTAATTATATTATTAATATTTTTAATTTAGTTTTTATAACCATAATGAATAATATCTTATGAGTAAGATTAAAAATATTGATATTGAAGACTATTGGAGTATAATTAATTATAATTATGATCAAATCCAATTCGCTGAAGTAAAAGCTACTGCAGTTATATCAATATATAGTCTAATCTTTGGATTAGGTTATACTTTAGATATTTTAGATGAAGAGAACGTTTATGCGTTTTCACCAGACTTATCAGGTGTAATTCATTCTATTCTATTAATAATATCTTTAATATTAGTTATTGCTTCTGTAAGAAGGTGTGTAATGTGTATTCTCCCAAGGCTTAATTTTTCTGTTGAAAAGTCACCACTTTTTTTTGGTGATGTATCAAAATATAAAAACTTTGATGTTTTTTATAAATCTCTAGAAGAGGTTTTAAACGATGAAAAAACATATAGAAAGCATCTTACTCAATCCGTTTATGCAACTGCAAATATAGCTTCAGTTAAATTTCAAAATGTAAATAAAGGCCTAAAACATTTGTTACAATCGATTGCCTCCATAATAATTTTTTTTATAAGCCTATATGCTTTATGATGGCAAGTGAGTAAATTTCCAATTTTTCACTGGCTTTCTTTTTCCTTTAAGTTTTAAATCTTCATTTACAATAAATTGATGTTCTCCTTTTAATTCTTTGTGAACTCTTTCTGAAATAATGATTTCGCCCGGTCTTGCAGCAGAACACAACCTTGATGCTAAATTAACTGTATCTCCTATTACAGTATAGTTCATTTGTTGCTCAGACCCAATATTACCACAAATAACCTTGCCATAATTAATTCCAATACCAATACTTAATTCTGGAAAACCATCAGCTACCATTTCTTTGTTAAACTTATCCAAAGTAGTGAACATTTCTTTTGCTGTAGTAACAGCATTTATTATATCATCTTTTTTCTTTAAGGGAGCTCCGTAGAGAACCATTAACTCATCCCCTATAATTTTGTCAAGTGTCCCATTGTATTTAAATACCACATCAATCATTTTATCAAAAAATTCGTTCAACAACTTTACAACTTTTCTAGGTTCTAAAGCTTCAGACATAGAAGTAAACCCTCTTATGTCAGAAAATAAAACACAAACTTCTTGCTCTACACCTCCAAGTTCAAGAGAACTTTCATTTAAAAGTAATTCATCAACTATATTTTCCGATACATACTTTTTAAAAGTTGATTTAATTTTATTAATGTCTGATAAATCCTCAAAAGAAATAACTGATCCCGAATTTAAACCATCTTCGAAGACAGGAGAAATAGTTAAATTTATATGTGTTTCACTTTTATCTTTTCTCAAAACACTCAAATTCTCTTCATAGAGAATATGATTTCTGGTTTCAGCGAAGTCAATTAGTTCTACTAAATTTATGTTATCCTCAAAAACAACTGCATAATGGTTATTTAAGAGGTTTTCATTAGTGAACTTGAATATTTCAATAGCTGATTCATTTATATACTCAATTTCACCCATCAAGTTGATTTTCACAATGCCAGTAGAGATTGAAGACATAATGTTGTCAATTAATTTTTTTGACTTTTTTATATTTTCTAGAAGAATAATATTATCGTATGAAAGAGAAATCTTTTTGACTATTGAACTAAAAAATCTTAAATCATATTGATCAAAATCAATTAACCCATTTCTGCTTTCTTTATCATAAAGAATTATGCATCCATTCAAATTTTTACCGCTCATAAAAGGTCCTAGAACACAATTCTTTTCTGAATAGAATAGTAAGTTTAAATCCTTATTTGATTTTTGAATTAATGATTCTTTACTTTTTTTTAATAAGGATAAAACACCTTTATTCTCTCTAAAAATTTTTTTTGAAAGATCATCATCAATTCCCAAAGACGCTTTTAAATCATATATTCCTGAGTTAGGATCTTTAGATAAAATTATTCCTTTAGTTGCATTCATAGTAAACACTAAATATTCTAAAAGGTTTTGAAATAAAATTTCAGATTCAATGTTATTGCTGAGTAATTCAGAAATATCTAAAAAAGACTCAAATTCTAATTTTTTATTTCTTAAATCTGAAGAGCGTTTTTTTAATTTACCCGTTAAACTTATTTCTTTAAAGTTTGACTGGACTAGTTGCTTAAAGTATTCGAGTAAATCAAGTATCTGTTTTTTTTTAATTTTTGAATGATATAAATAAAAAGCACCTAAGTAATGTGATTTATTTTTTATACCCACTAAATACCCAGACGAATTCAATAGTCGAGTCTCGTTTTCTTCAAAAAGGTTAGATTTAAAATGTTTTGATATACTTGAAAAGGAAATTAATTCGTTTTTTGAAAATAGTGCTGAATAGTCAATATTCTCTGTTTTAAATAGATTTAACTTTTTTGAGTTTGGCAGATAAGATTTCTTGTTAAGAAAAAAAAGAACAATAAATTTTTCTTTCTCTAAATAATCAATTAAGAATTCTATTTTTTTCTTCGGTAGTCTCTCCTTGTCGTATAATGAGGAAAAATGAGAAAAATTAAAATTCATTTTAAGCTAACTTTTGTAAAGCAGCCTCTTCATTATCAAAAGTTTCACAATATTTAGTAAGGCCCATTATCTTAAATGTTTTTGCTATAATGGGAGCAAGATTACAAAAGTTTAGGGAACCGTCAACAGTTTGTAACTCTTCAATTATTTCTATTAGAATTGAGGCGCCTATGCTATTTACAATTTTTGATTGATCAAGATTAATTAAAAAACTTTTATGTCCTTCTTTTATTTCTTGATCTGTAATTTCTTTAAGTGCTTCTCCTAAGTCTTTATTGAAATATCCTTCAGTAGATACAACAACAACTCCATTTTTTATGTTTTTATCTATAATTTTACTCATCAGATTCTTTATTTTTTGTCATTGTTAATGTTGTCCCAGAGTTATCTGATTCATAATCTACTTTATCCATTAATTCTTGAATTAACATTAAACCCCATCCCCTTTTTCTTTCTGATGTACCAAGCTTTTCATCAATGTTTGGTAATTTTATAGACGAGGAATCAAATCCTACTCCTTTGTCGATAACTTTAATTGTAAGGTTTTCATCACTAATAATGAAATGGATGTAAATATCTTCTTTTGTCTCAGAATGTTCAAAAGCATTGATACATGCCTCTATTAATGCCATAGAAATCTCTGCTGATTTTTCTTCAGGGAGTTTCATATGTTTTGCCACAACATCAGATGTGTGAGTTGCAACTAATTCCATATCTTTAAGTATGGGGAGTTTTAACTCAACGGTTGGATTTTTTTTCATTTGAAAAAATGATTTATGATTATTTGCATCTAATTTAGATAAAATTTATATTTATTGAAAATTTAAAC
>MDTB01067863.1_pt1 | contig 10441 bp, 8 predicted proteins | sample 811161 | NCBI WGS metagenome assembly MDTB01 (sample SAMN05326650, study PRJNA326480) | marine metagenome | isolation source: seawater | place: Mediterranean Sea | collected 2009
ATTAGCCTTGTAGGAACTGGAATACCAGCAGATGATTTAGCTTTTTTTGTTGCAATATCAATACTTAGTAAATAAGCATTATTTTGTCTTCTAAATAGAACTAAATCGTTACCTGCATCAACAATTGCAATGTTGACAGGGTTATAATTATTACTTTTTTGGTCTGCTTCACAAGCATCTGCCATTACCTTAGCCATTGATAAATTAATAATAGGTTTATTTTGTAATGAATGCCCATCTGCAAAAGCATGAAAGTTAAGTGGTAATAATATTATGAATAAGATTTTTTTTATCATTTAAACTCCTTTTATGTTATTAATAATCATTCTCATTGAGAATAATTCTCAATATAATTATTTTTTTAGATAATGTAAAGGTCATTTTTATAAATTAATTAGTCTATTTAATATTGGTACGGTTATAGTGTTAAAATCCATAATATTAAAATAGTCAACTATCTATCATAGTATACTTTGATTATTAAACTTTCTATTTAGGTTAAGTAGTATGAGAAAACATTTAACTACCATGGCTGGAGCTGCATAATCTCTTCTTTAAAACATACGTGTATGATAGAATATAGGCAAAGAAATTCTTATAAATTAATTTTATCAGAATAATTATTAAAAAAAATATATTATTGGGTAATAATTTATAATGATTTTTTTAATTTTTTTATTATACTGAATGGTACAAAAATAAAAGGGAGGCGACATAAAATGTTTAACCTAGTTGTAAATGGAGAAAGTTTTTATACAGATGCTGAAGCAGATACACCTTTGCTGTGGGTGATCAGAGAAGAATTAGGCCTCAGTGGAACTAAATTTGGTTGTGGAAAAGGTATTTGTGGTGCCTGTTCAATTCATATTAATGGAGAAGCAATAAGGTCATGTCAAATTAGAGTAGAAGATGCTGTTGGTAAAACAATTACTACAATTGAAGGATTAGGAGCTAAAAAGCTTCACCCTGTTCAAGAGGCTTGGTTAGATTTACAAGTTCCTCAATGTGGTTATTGTCAATCAGGGCAAATTATGATGGCGGCTTCTTTATTGGCAAATAACCCAGAGCCTACAGATGAACAAATTATATCTACTATGTCAGATAATTTATGTAGGTGTATGACTTATAATAGAGTTAAAAAAGCTGTTAAAAAAGCAATTGAATTAAATAAAAAAGAAAATGTATAGAGCAAAGCATGAAAAATTTTAATAGACGAGATTTTTTAGTATTTTCTGCAGCTTCTTCAACGAGTTTAGCTCTAGGTTTTAAAAATTTATACTCAAATGAGGTAAAAAATCTTCTAGATCCAGGAAACCCTCTTATGATACCAACAAATTTTGAACCTACTGCATATTTTACTATGGAGCCATCAGGTAAAACAAAAGTTCATATTAATAAATGTGAAATGGGACAACATATTGGAACAGCATTAGCTCAAATTATTGCAGAAGAATTAGAGTTAGATTGGTCTGATATAGATATAGATTATCCAGGATATCCTGAAAATTTATCTACACTAGGATATCATTTTACCGCATCTTCAAGAAGTGTTTCTGCTCATTTTGATGAACTTTCAAGTGCTGGTGCTGCTGGAAGGATAGCGTTATTAGAAACGGGAGCAGAATTATTAAATGCTAATCTTGAAGATTGTATAGCAAAAAAAAGTAAAGTAATAGACCAGTGGAGTGGAAATTCTATCACTTATTCTGAAATTTTATCTCAAACTACTATTGAAAGAAAGTTTGATAAGGAAGAATTAAAATCCATAAAACTTAAGAACTTTAAAGACTATAAATTAATTGGAAAACCTTTAAAGGCTCTAGATAATTTTTCTAAAGTAAATGGAAAAGCCAAGTTTGGAATAGATTCTAGATTACCAGGTATGGTTTATGCAACGATTGTAACGCCTCCTACAAGAAAAGCATCTAAGATTATATCATTTGATGATACGGAATGTAAAAAAGTTAAGGGCTATATAAAAGCAGTTAACCCTAACTTTGATATTAGCGACCCACTATCTGGATATTTAATAGTTATAGCAAAAACATTTCCTGAAGCAATGAGGTCTGCTTCTGTTGTTAAAGTCAAATGGGATGTACCAGAAGAAAATAAAGTAAGTACTAATGATTTATTTATTGAAGCAATGGAGTTAATGAAAGATAAAAACAAAGGCTCCGTAAGTTATCATGAAGGTAATATAGATAAATCATTTAAAGAATCTGAAAGTAAGCTTAAAAGTGAATATACTACTAGTTTTGTAGCGCATGGATTATTAGAACCATATAATTCTGTTATTGGAAAGTTTAATGATACATGGCATCTTTTTTCTGGAACGCAATATAATTCTTTTAACGGATTAATTATAGGAGGGACTATTGCAGCAATAACAGGTGTTAAGCCTGAAGAAGTAAAATTAAAAATTCATCAAAGGTTAGCTGGAGGAGGTTATGGAAGTAGGTTTGTTAATGCTGATAGACTTGCATTAATTGCATCTATTAATTTAGGAATTCCTATAAAATTAATTTACACAAGAGAAGCTATGATGAAGGATACTGAGCCTCGTACAGCTTCTTATCATAAATTAACTGCAGGAATTTCAAAAAATCAAATAAACTCTTTTCATATAGAACTAAGTGCAGGTAGTCTAATTAAAAGGCCGGAATTAAATTTTCCTAAAGACTGGTATGTAAAAGATATTGAAGGTAAAGAAGGCTTAAGTTCGGGAGCGTGGACTACTGAAGGATCTGAACACTGGTATTCCATTCCAAATAGAAAGCTAACTTTTTATGAAAATAAAAAATTAAATAGTGTAGTTCCTGTTGGCGCATTGAGACAGATAGGTAACGGGTATATGGCTTTTTCTATTGAGTCTTTTATAGATGAAATAGCCTATGAACTAGGGCAAGACCCGCTTGACTTTAGATTAAGCCTTTTAAATAATAAAAACAATGATATCAGCACCCCATGGATAGATATTGATAATATTTTACTTAGAGGTGGAAACCCAACTTCAAGAAAAAGAGATGAAGGTGGAGCACTAAGGCTTAAAAATGTTCTTCTTGCAGCTACTGGAAAAGCAGGTTATTCACTTAAGAAAAAAGAAAGTAATAAGGGAGTAGGTATCGCAGTTGCTGCACAATATGCTAGAAAATCTCCTAGTTTTAATGCATGTGTAGCAGAGGTAAAAGTTGATACTGACAAAGGTGAAGTTAAAGTAAAAAAACTAACTTATGCTATTGATTGTGGTACTGTAATTAATAGAGATGGTGCTATTGCTCAAATAGAAGGAGCAGGACTATTTGGTCTAAGTTTAGCTCTTTATGAAGACTTAAAACTTGAAAATGGTTCTTTCACTCAAAAAAATTTTGATGAATACAAAATGCTTAGATTAAAGGATATACCAGAGATTGATATTGAACTAATAGAAACTGGCGGACACCCTACTGGTTTAGGTGAAGTTGGCGCAATAGCAACTGCTCCAGCTATAGCTAATGCAATATTTAATGCAATAGGAGTGAGAGTCAAAAGTTTACCTATAAAAAAAGAAGAAATACTTAGTAAAATTGATGACTTAAAAGGAGAAAAAACATAAATGAAAAAGAAAATAAATAGAAGAGATTTCTTAGTCTATTCTGCATTAAGTTCTAGTTCTTTGGTCATTGGTTATAAATCTAAAGCTAATCAGGTAGATAATTTACTTGATCCTGGTAATCCACTTATGATACCAAAAAATTTTAAACCTTCAGCATTATTTACTATGGAGCCTAGTGGTATTACAACTGTACACGTAAATAAATGTGAAATGGGACAACATATAGGCACTGCCTTTGCTCAAATAATAGCTGAAGAATTAGAATTGAATTGGAAAGATGTTAAAATTGATTATCCGGGATGGCCAGAAAATATTGAAAAAATAGGTGTTCACTTTACTGCAGCTTCTAGTAGTATTTCAGAGCATTTTGATGATTTATCTAGGGCTGGAGTAGCGGGAAGAATAGCTTTATTAGAAACAGGAGCGGAATTATTAAATGCAAACCTTGAAGATTGTATAGCAAAAAATAGTAAGATCGTAGACACTTGGACAGGAAATGCAATATCATATTCAGATATTTTATCTCAAACTACTATTGAAAGAAAATTTGATAAAGAAGAGTTACAATCACTTAAGTTAAAAAAATATGAAAATTATAATTTAATAGGAAAGCCACTTAAGGCGCTTGATAGTTTTGATAAAATTAATGGTTCTGCAAAATATGGTATTGATTCAAGTTTACCTGACATGGTTTATGCAACCGTAGTAGTACCGCCTACAAGAAAAAAATCAAAGGTCAGATCTTTTAATGATGACGACTGTCAAAGCATTAAGGGATATATAAAAACAATTGATCCTAAGCTAGACGTTAATGATCCCCAATCTGGATGGTTAATAGTAATAGCTAAAACTTTTCCGTCTGCGATAAAGGCTGCAAATACAATAAAAATAGATTGGGAAGTTCCTGAAGAAAATATTATCAATACTGAAGATCTATTTACAGAAGCAAAAAAAATTATGAATGATAGCACCAAAGGTGCAGTGGCTTATCATGAAGGAGATATAAATAAAGGTTTTGCTGAATCAGATCAAAAACATGAATCAGTATATAGTACAGCGTTTGTCGCTCATGGACTATTGGAACCATACAATGCAGTAGTTGGGAATTTTAAGGGAATATGGCATGTAATTACTGGTACTCAAGCTAATTCATTTACTGGATGGGGAATGCCTCCTATGATTGCGGAAAAAACTAATCAAGCTCCTGAAGAAGTTAAATTACAAGTTCATCAAAGGTTAGCAGGAGGTGGCTATGGTTCAAGAGGTGATGAACCTACAAGACTTGCATTGATAGCTTCAATTGATATAGGTAAGCCTATTAAATTAATATATACAAGAGAAGCAATGATGAAGGCAACAGAACCAAGAACTGCTACATATCAAAAGCTATCAGCAGGAACACTTTCTAATGGAATATTAAATTCATTACATATAGAATTGTGTGCTGGAAGTATGATGAAAAGACCTGAATGGGGAATGCCTCCTAATTTTTTTCAAAAAGATTTAGAAGGTAAAGATATAAAGATAGGATCATGGACAATAGAAGGAGGTGATCATTGGTACTCAATTCCAAATAGAAAGTATACTTTATATGAAAATGATAAATTAAATAATGCTACTCCGGTTACAGCACTTAGAAGCATATCAAATGGTTATATGATTTTCACTGTTGAATCATTTATTGATGAGATAGCTAGAAAATTAAATAAAGATCCTTTGGATTACAGGTTGTCAATGCTTAATAATCAAAGTAATCAAATTAAGACATGGCCTCCATCGGCAGAAAATTTACTATTAAAAGGAGGAGAAAAACCCTTAAGAAAAAGAGATAAAGGAGGTGCATTAAGGCTTAAAAATGTATTACTAGCAGTAGCTGGAAAATCTAAGTATACATTAAAGAAAAAAGAAAAAAATTATGGTATTGGTATAGCTGTTGCTGGAGCTGAAAGAAGAAAGTCACCAACTTGGAATGCATGTGTTGCAGAAGTTTTTGTTGACCCTGATACAGGAATAGTTGATGTAAAAAAGTTAACTTATGCTATAGATTGCGGAACTATTATTAATAGAGATGGCGCACTAGCTCAGGTTGAAGGATCAGCATTATTTGGTCTTAGTATGGCTTTACATGAAGAGTTAGAGTTTACTGACGGGGGCTTCCCCCAAAAAAATTTTAATGAGTATAAGATGTTAAGGTTAAAAGATGCACCCGAAATAGAAGTTGAATTAATAGAGACTGGTGGACAGCCAGTTGGTCTTGGAGAACCAGCTACCACAACGGTAGCTCCCGCGGTAGCTAATGCAATTTATGATGCTATAGGGGTTAGAGTGAAAAAGTTACCTATTAGACCAAATGATATAAGAGCTTTATTAAGTAGTTAACAATTTTTTATTTTTAATAGATTATAAATAAAATGATTTTTAAAATTTTTTTCATAATTTATTTTTTTTCTACATTTGTAATTGCTAAGGACTACTACTTTAGTAATATTTCTAAAGATTTAATGATTAATTTAGGTAAAGAAGTTTATTTTTCAAAATCTTCAGATTCTTGTGCAAAATGTCATGGAGATATTACTAAATCTTTTTCTAAAGATAAGGGTTTAGAAAATAGTGCAAACCTTAAGGACCCAAAAACTTGGATTGCTTTTAAAGCTTTAGGAGGAGAAAAACAAAAAAATAAAAACCCTGAAAACTTTAATAAACAGTTTGATAATATTATTATAGAATTAATAATTAATGGTGCTCATGATTGGAATAGAGAATTCTATAAAAAAGCAAAAACTGAATTTGGTTTTAATTGGAATAGAATAGAAGGGAAAGAACAATATGACTCACAAATGAAAGGCATAAAAATAGGTGTAGTTAAAAATGTACTCAAGAAAATAGATAGGATGTTAAAAAAAGAAGGTTTAAAAATTCAAAGAAAAGATTTAGAGAGTATTGCTGGAGTTTCAGTTTATAGTTTTGTAAAAAATCAATTTAAGTGAACTATAATATTTTAAATAATTTATTAATTATGATATGATGGATTATGCTTTTAAGAACAAGATTAAACATAATTTTTTTAATTGTACTCGCTATTATTGGGATTTCTTTATTTATTACTAGTTTCTTTATATCTAATTATGTGAATAATAGAGTTTTAAGCAGTGAGGTAAGTGGAAGTCAAGCAATATGGAATAAGATTAAATTAAATTCATATGAAAAGATGGCTTTTTATGCTTATGATGATATTCCTGGAAAACCTTCTATTTGGCGATTAAGAGGGAAAAGAAGTCCCATAGAAGCGGTTAGGTCTAAAGATAAGAGAACCCTTAATAGAACTATAGGTCCTATGTTTGATAATCTTAAAAAGTCAGACATATTAGATTTTCTAATTATTGCGAGTTCTGAAGAAATAATTTTTAATAAAGGTACAGAAGATAATAATATTGATGAAATATTAGCTGTGTCAAAAAGTATTTATAAAGAAAAGATAAATTCTTTATTTTTAAAATTTGATAATAAATTAGCACATGTAGTAAACTTTCCTATTTATGTAAATGCAAGGATTGTAGGTAGAGTGTACTACGGCAAGTGGATAGAATCTCTTTTAGAGGAAGTTAAAGCAAGTTCTAAGAATGAAGTTATTATTTTAGATAAGAAAAAAAATATTTTATTTTCAACAGATACTACTCTAGATATTGATAAAATAAAAGATATAGCAATAGAAGGAAGTCCTGACATTGCTAAAGTTAATAATAATCATTTTTTGATAAGCCAAATTAAGATAAAAGAGCATCTTAATAACCTAATTTATATAGGCTTAATAAAAGATATAAGTAGTATAAAGAAAAAAGAATTTTTAACTTCAATATTTATTATATCTACAATAATTTTATTTTTGCTTATTACTGCTGGGCTTATTAATTTATTATTGTATAAAAATTTTAAACCGCTTTATAGCGCTATTGATGTACTAAACGGATTAATTAAAGGCAAAACAGATATGCAAGTTGAAGGTAAGGCATCAGGTGAAGTAGGTCAAATTGCAAAAGCTGTAGAAGCATTTAGAAAAAGTATTATTTCAGCTAATACAGATGCCCTTACAGGATTACCTAATAGAAGAAATATTATGTCAAAGATTGAGCAGGCTTTAGAAAAGTACAAATCAAATAAATCTAATAAATTTTCAGTAATAATTTCTGATATAGATAATTTTAAAAAATTTAATGATACCTATGGACATAATGCTGGAGATGATGTTCTTAAATCTGTTGCAGAATCTGCTAGAAAGGTTATTAGAGATGAAGATATATATGCAAGATATGGAGGTGAAGAATTTTTAACCTTAGTAAATAACTCTGACAAAAATTCAGCATTTTTAGTAGCTGAAAGAATTAGAAAAGCAATAGAAGAAACAAAAATTCACTTAGAAGGTGAAAACAGAAAAATTACTGTTACCTTAGGTATAGCTGATGTTGGTGAAACTGATCACATTTCATCTTTACTAGAATTAGCAGATAAAAGGTTATATGAAGGTAAAAATAATGGGAAAAATATAGCTGTTAAAGATTAGATACAGCAATTATAGCTAAAGTAACTTGGGTTTTCCAACATACCAACCTTGTCCATAGTTTACACCAAGCTCCTTGATCAATAATAAATCTTTTTTTGTCTCAATTCCTTCAGCTAGAACCGAATAACCTATATTTTTTCCAATTTCTACAATACCCTTAATTAATGCCTTAGTTTTTTTATTTTTAATATCAAAAACAAAGGTTTTATCTAACTTTACTATATCTACTGGTAATATAGACAGTCTTCTAATATTTGCATAACCAGATCCAAAGTCATCCATTGCAATTAGAAATTTATCTTTTTTTAATTTGATTAATGAGTCAATTATTTTACTGTTAGAAATTATTTTATGACTTTCAGTAATTTCTATTCCTATAAATTTAAAGTCTAATTTATAACTATTAACAAGTTTAATAAATCTACTGTAGAATGTTTTAGACTCTAAAATCTCTGCAGAAATATTTATCCAATTAATAGTATTTCCGATAAGACTTTTAAATAAAACAATATTTTCTAATACCTTCGGAAGTAAAAAATCTATTTGATAGTTACTTTCAATAACTGGCATAAAATCTTCATTAGATATTAAAGATCCATTTTTTAAATGCATTCTAGCTAAAAATTCATAGCCTAATACTGCTAAGTTAGCTAGTTCAATTTGTTTTTGGACTGCAAACTTAATTTGACCTTTTTTAACACATTCTATGCCATCTTTAAGAGCTAATATTTTTTTAACTTGGCTATCATTAACTTTATAAATATTATTATTACTATGTTGTGATAGTAACTCTATAGTGTACTTAAGATTGCGTTTATTAATATATAGGTTAAGAAAAGAATTATTCTTAGAAATTTTAAGGCTTAATGTACTTTTAAAGTTATTTTTATTTACAAAGCTAAATAAATTCTCAAAATATTTATTCATCCACTTTATCTTATTATTATTATTATTTACTTCAAATAAGGCAACATTAGATTTAAGTAGTTTATTTTTAATATATGCTACAGTCATTATTTTAAATATTACCTAGTTTTCTCATTTCTTCATAAAATGCTAGAGAAAACTTCTTAAAATCTTCATCTTGAACAAATTCGAAAGCAATAAATTTTTTTTCTAAATCTACCCTAACAACTTTAGCAGAAATCTCCCAACCTATATTTTCATTAGATACAGGAAAAATTAATATTAATTTAACTATATTATCTTTTTCTGGAGGACTAACTTCACCAATTTCTACTGCAGTACCACCTAAACTAAAATCAATAAGTGTCATATGTTGCTTGTTGTAAAATACCTGTACGGGTAGCTTATGTCTTGCATGTTGTCTTGTTACACTCATATTTATAGTATATATCAATATTTAAATTTTTAAATTATAATAATTTTTATTTTAATAGGGTATGAGATGGTTAGTATAGATATAGTGCTAGTTATTTTTAATATAGATTATAATAAAAAGTTACTTTTTGTAAGTTTTTAGACAATAGTAATAAGTAGTAACCTCAGGTTTCGTATAGTCAGGTTTGTAAGAATATAACATATATTCTTGTTTGTTATCGTTTATTTTATACTCTACTGTAACTGGATAATTAGCTTTCAGTACTTTATATTCGTTATAAATTGATTGCATGCTTGCCTTGCACTCTTTAAGTGTAGCATGAGTTAAAGGTTTATCCAAAATAGGTACAGTTGAATCAGGGCTTGTAACTTTTAAGACTATTGCTATTAAAATCCACATAATTTTTTCTATATAAACCTTCGTAATTCTTTTAAAGCTTTAACATTTTTATACTGCTATTTCTAGTCTTTAAAATTTATAAGTTAATGATTTAAAGATGTAATAACGAGGACTAATTTAATAGTTTTATATATATTTTTTTCTATTATTTATATAGCCATAGTCAGAAAAATCTTGGTATTTATTAAATTTAGTTAGTGATTTTTTCCAACTATTATAAATTCTTTTATGTAGCTCTCCTTCTTTAGATAAATCTTTAACTACTTGTTTTGATATTTCAAACATTCTTTTAGTAATTTTATCTGGAAATTGGTTTATTATAACGTTATGCTTTTTTTCTAATTCCCATAAAGCAATAGAGTTATAAAACATATATTCTCCCAAACTATCAATATAAATAGAATTACACACGTTTTGAATAATTGCTTTCAAATTGTCAGGAAGTTTGTCCCAAGAACTTTTTCGCATAAGCAGTTCATTCGCAGTACCAGGCTCATGTACTCCAGGACCATAATAATATTTTACTATTTTATGAAAACCAGATATTTTG
>MDTB01045922.1_pt1 | contig 10440 bp, 15 predicted proteins | sample 811161 | NCBI WGS metagenome assembly MDTB01 (sample SAMN05326650, study PRJNA326480) | marine metagenome | isolation source: seawater | place: Mediterranean Sea | collected 2009
AAACTGTAATTTTAAAAAAATAGTATAAAAAAAATTAAAATGGTAATTTCAGGAAAAAAAGTATAGTTTTTTCAGTATAAGATATATTGAATGAACAAAACAGTAGTTTAATTAATAAATAAATAGAATAGTATAAATTAGATGGTAAAATCGTCATAAGGAGGTAATATAAGATAGTAAAATCGAAATAAAAAGTAGAAGTAATAAACGTGTGTAATAAAAGGTGTAGGTAAGAAGTAAAAGTTGTGAAGGTTGGAATGAACGGGCGGTGTGAAGGTTGGAATGAACGGGCGTTGTGAAGGTTGGAATGAACGGGCGGTGTGTTAAGGTTGGAATGAACGGGCGTTGTGAAGGTTGAGGCAACGGGCGGTGTGAAGGTTGGAATGAACGGGCGGTGTGAAGTTTGGTATCAACGGGCGTTGTGAAGGTTGGTGTGAAGGTTGAGCCAACGGGCGGTGTGAAGGTTGGAATGAACGGGCGTTGTGAAGGTTGATCCAACGGGCGGTGTGAAGGTTGGTGTGAACGGGCGGTGTAAAGGGGAGGTGTGAAGGTTGAGGCAAGGGGCGGTGTGAAGGAGCGGTGTAAACGGGTGGTGTGAAGGTTGAAGGAAGGGTGGTGTAAACGGGCGGTGGTCCAACGGGCGGTGGAAGGGTGATCCAACGGGTGGTGGAAGGGTGGTGTCAACGGGCGGTTGAAGGGGGTGGTATAATAATAAGGGCGTGGAAGGAGGGAAGGAAGAGAAGAATAAAATAGAAAAAAGTGAAGTACCTTGATGTGAGTCATGGGAAAAATCAAACACTAAAACAAATATTGTATTGGGATTACATTAGATAACATAAGATATGGGAAAGATACTATTTCTCAGAGTATAAAAATCTACTTTCGCAGAAATAGAGTTTATCAAAAAAAAAGATAAAATATATAAATAACTATTTATAAATTTTATTTATTATACTAGTAATTTAATTATCTCATAAATACAAAGTTGATAATAAAAATTTCTAATAAAAAAAGAATAGAAAAAACTATAAAAAAGGTTCTCCAATAACTATCATTTGAAAAAAAGTTATCATCTGAATCATCATTTGATTCTTGGTCTGAATTTTTTTCATTATTTATATTTGTTTTTTTTATTTTTGAATCATTTGATATTTGATCAATTTCATCCTCGATTTCGTCCTCGATTTCGTCAACTTCTTCTTGAATTTTATTATCATTTTCAAAATCTTCTTTAATATAAGAGTACTTTAAATAATTCATTATTTTTATATAATTAGTATTAGATAATATTAATTATATATTTATTTATCTTAGAGTATAATATAAGACTAATAATATAAAAATAATAGCTAGAATTATACCTCCTGCAAAAATGTAATTATCAATCATGTCACTTTCTTCATCTTCAACATCTTCATCAGAATTTTTTTCTTCGAATGCGTCGTCTTCTTCTTTTTGTTTTTTATAATGAGCTGCTGCCTCTGATGCTTTATCGTTTATTGTTTTTTGTTCATCTTGTAAGCTTTTAATTTCTTTTTCTTTACTTTTTATTTTTTCTTTTATTTCGTCAATTTCATCTTGACTAGCAAAATTTTCTATTAATGAAAATTTTTCTGCCTCTCTTTCATTTTCAATCTTTTGATTTTCAGCTTCATTTAATAATCTTTTTAATTCAGTTAAATTTTTTTCTTCAACGTAAATTTGTTTTTCTATAACTTCTATCTGATTATCATATTTTTCTAATGATTCCTTAATTGAATTATCAGGTATTGTTTGTTCTGGTTCATCTGGTTCTTCAGGTCTATTTTCTAAATTTTTATTCCAGTCAGTAATAATTTCTAATTCACTATTTACAATATCAATATCTTCAAGAAAATCGTTAAATTCATCAATATCTTCTTGTTTAGTAAAATCTTCTAATTTTTTACCATTAAATTTTTCTTTACTATTATCTAATTTTGATCTAAGATCATTTAAACCATCTAATGTACTTTTAGGCATAGTATATTTTTTATCAGAACATGATTGATTAACACCATCAATGTCTGAAAAACAAGGCATTTTTTCTTGAATATATGGATCTTCGTCTTCAGCAAAACCTTCTGTTATTCTTTCGGTTTCAGTAACTGGTTCAAAATTTTCAAAGAGATTATCTTTTTCAATAATATATTCACCATTTGCAAAGTAGTTAAAACTCATATATATTCACATAGATTTTTTTTAGAATTTTTTTTTAAAATATGAAATTTAGTCATATTTCTGATATTAAAGAAGTGTACATAGGTATTCTACTATTACAAACTTCTGTCTTTATCCAAATTTTATCACTATTATTTTCATATTCATATGTAATTCTATAAAATTTGTCTTGTTCTTTATTGATATTAATATATTTATATACAAAATTGCATAAATCCTTTTTATAAAATAAAGAAAAACTATAAATATTATTCACAATTATTTTATTTAAAAAATTAAATTTATTTACGTTTAATTTTCTAATATAACCAAAATTTATTCTAATTTCTATATCATCTAAATATTTAAATAATATTAAATTAATAATTTCATTTGGTAATATCACCATTAATAATAATTTGAATTAATTATTTTCTATATATTTATATATGAAATATCAAGTTGATTACGTTGATAATCAAGATGGTGGTAATCAAAAAGGTGGTATGGTTTCCGTTAATTACAATAATATTATTAATGATCTTCAAAATGCAATTTATCTTATTTTAAGGTTAAATAATGGAGGAGGTGTTTTATTATCTCCTACTCTCGTAAATTCACTACAATTTGACCAATATATTTATGGTATACCTGGATTAAATACAGGTGGATTTCATGTAACATCTAAATTTTTTAATAACCATGGTTGGATTTTTAATTTAACTCAATATGGATCTTATTATCATTTAACACTAGTTAATGATAATGGAATAAGACCTGGTATATTAACTAATAGTAATTTTGGTTTTAATTTTTATCCTACCTATGTTCCAGCTATTAATTATATTACACCACCAGGTACAACTTTATTAGTTAACCAACCTGTAGTTAAGTATAAAATTGATTACTACGACGATGATGATGATGAAAAAATAGATTTTGACAAAGACTACGATATTGAAGAATCAGTAAGAAAAGTTAATAAAAAATCATCTAAAAAAAGAGGATCAAAAAAGAAGGGATCAAAGAAGGGATCAAAGAAAGGATCAAAGAAAGGATCAAAGAAATGATCCAAAAAGTAAATTAATAAAATTTATATAATTCTATTATTCTTGTTCCTGATAATTGTTCATTTACACAGTGTATTTGATTTGAATCAAAGAATATAAACATATTTTTCTTTGGAACTATTTGTTTTGAGTTTATAAACTGAAAACTACCACCAGTAAAATCTTCATTTTTATACCATATTAATGAAAATTTTGATATTTTTGAGTTATTAAAAGGAATAAATACCAATTTTCCTTCAATATTTCTAACCATATAATTATCTCTGTGATATTTCATTCTAAAACTAGTACCAGTTTCTCTTTTTACTAATTCGCAATTCATTTTATCTAAATCGATATTAAGTTTTTCTTTTATTTTGTATTTTATTTCGTTTAAATTTTCTCCAAAATCTATGTAAGGATCAATTATTTTTTTATAACTTTTATCAAATTTAATTAATAAATTCATTATTTATAATTATATTTTTTTGTTAAATATAATTAAAGTAATAAAAGTATATTTACTAATGAAATTTATCCCTAGGTCACTGTTACCTAAGATAAATCCAACAATGAAATCAAATTTGATTAACACATTTGTATTTGGTATGTGGGGTGTTCATGAAAATTATTTAATGACCAATTATAATATTGATTCACATTCATTAATTTTATCAACAATTCATATATTAACATTAACTTGGCAATATGTAGGTTTATTTATAATTTCACATGATCTTCATCATGCTGAAAAACCAAATTTATATCAACAAATATTAGGTAGATTATCATTAATTTGTTATGGTGGATTTTTATTAGAGCAATTTTCTGAAAAACATCGACTACATCATGAATTTCCTGGAGAAGTTGGTAAAGATCCAGATTTTGATGATAGCCATCCAGTAATATGGTATTTTAAATTTATGACCAGATATATAAATTTTTACCAGGTGATTATACAATTAGTTGTATATAATTTAGCAAAATATTGTAATTTTAATGATGATAATATAATATTTTTTTGGTTAATACCATCTATTTTTGCTTCTATACAATTATTTTTTTATGGAACATATTTAGTTCATGAAAAAGATGGAATAATAAAAAATTCAAATTTACCTAAATGGTTAATAACATTAACCAGTTATAATTTTGGACATCACAAAAATCACCATAAATATCCTAAATTACCATGGCATGATTTAGATTCTGATAAAGATTCCAATAAAGATTTAAAAAATTGAAAAATTTATTATTGACCTAAATCCTATATTTCTAATGTCAAACACTATTTACACTATCCAAGTAAATGTTGATACAATCGATTACTCACAAGTAATCAATTATTATAATAATCATAAGTTGGACTTTGAGAAACCACTAAAAAGATTAAAAAGATACGAGGGAGGTTTTGAAATAGAGCTAGATGAAAAGTCTTTAGAAAAGTATTCACGAGATATGATCATTAATGAGAATATACGAACTCGCCAATTGAGATGGAAAGATAGATGTCTTGTTACATATTCATTATCATCTAGGTTTACTGAATATCAACTAAATTTACTATTCGAATCAATTAAAAATAGTATTGGGGAAGAAAATATAGTGAAATTAAATTTTATCAATCCTAGTTCATTTTCATATGTACATCACGTAAAAGCTTAAAGGGAAAATTAGGTATTTTTTTTAATGGAATCAAACTATGAAAATTTGTTAGAGGAAAATAAACAGTTAAAAGAGAATATTTTAGAAATACAAGAAGAAATCAAAAAATTAAAAATGAAAAATGATTGGTCTAATTTTATTAATGAAAAAGTAGATACTTGGTATGATAAATTTAATGATGATGTCGATATTGGTAGAGTTTCAGTATTTGAAATATTAGGTAATAAATTCGAAATAGATGTGCTACCTGATCATGTAGAAAAAGCGATCTATAAAAAATGCTTAAAAATTATCGTTTCAATTCTTTCTGAAATAAGTCCATAAAAATTGAAAATTTTTATTTCCTACACCTATTTAGTAACTTATCTTATGGACAATTTTAAAGGCACTAGAGATAGAAAAAAAGAAAAGAAGAATAGTAAATTTGATAAAAGTGGTAAATTTTCATCAAAACATGTTCGTCAACAGGAACTTTTATTTGAAAAAAGAAAAACTACTTATTCAAATAGTAATAATAAAGAAAATAAAAAAAATAAATTATTTTATAGACTTAAAAGAAATTTATCATTATAAGGTAATGATAAATTTTTTTATAAAAATTTTAATTTTATCTGTCCCTGTATATTGTTTTAAATACACTTCTAAATTAATATTAAAATCAACAAAGAATATTAATAAACTTAATTTAATTCCTCATAATGAGATTGATTATTTTTACAATTTTCAGGATTCTTTATTAGTAAATGGAATAGGTTATTCAATATTAAAAGATTCAACACAAAAATCATTAACTGAAGCAGGTCTTCTACATTCTACTATTTTAGGTATTGGTTTATTTACATTTCTAGGATTACAAGGTTATCTCTTATGTGTATCATATTTTATATTAGGTTCGTTAGTAACGAAAATAGGATGGAGTGTAAAAAAAGAAATTGGTATAGAGGAGAAAAGAGATGGAAGACGAGGTCCCGAAAATGTATGGGGTTCTGCTGGTGTTGCTATGATGTGTGCCATTTTAACATATTTATTCAGAGATTCTTTCCAATTATTTAATGCATTTAAAATTGGATATGTCGCATCACTTGTTACAAAACTTTCAGATACATTTCAAAGCGAAATTGGTAAAGTATTTGGTAAAACTACTATATTGATAACAACACTAGAACCTGTACCAAAAGGAACAGAAGGAGCAGTTAGTTTTGAGGGTTATGCAGCTGGAATAATTGGTAGTTTTATTTTAACAGGAATTGCTTATTTATTAAATTTTATATCTTCTCCTCTAGATTATTCAATATGTATTTTGTCTGCATTAATAGCTACTACTGCAGAATCTTATATTGGAGCAATTGGTCAAAATAATAAAAAAATACAATGGATGACAAATGAATTAGTTAATTTAATTAACACTTTAATAGGAGCATTTATAGCAATAACTTTTTATCTAGTAATCAATCCATAATTAAGTAATTTTTCTTCTAAAATATTTCTTTTTAGTGGTTTTGATAATATCTCATTTGCTCCGCTATCTATAAAATCTTTTAGATCTTTATCAATCAATACTCCTGTTAATCCTAAAATAGGATTTGTATATCCAAGTTCACGAATTTGTTTTGTTGCTTCTATTCCTCCCATTACAGGCATATTATTATCCATAAATATCATTCTAATTTCATCGAGAGTTTCTAAATCACTATCAATTCTTCCCAATAATTTATATTCGGTCATATTTATATCCTTTAATACACATCTATATTTTTTCAATTTTTTATTATCATATTTTAATTAATATGGATGAAATCTTAACAAAGTTAAGATATCTCGATAGTATTCTAGTTAATGTAGATAATTTAAGTTTAGAATTAAAAAGAATACACGATTTAAGAATATTAAAATACAGTACTCCTATTGATGGATTTAATAAAGTTTATGAAATTTTAAAATTAATAAAATACTTAAAAAAATCAATAAAAAAAGAAATTACTTTTAGAATTATATGTAATAATTCATATTTGGATAGATTTAATGCTATTAAAGTTTATGAATTAACATATCAAAATAGTGCTATTCCTTCAAAATTAACTAATAATTATAAATTTAAAATTAACTATAAAATAGAATTTATTCAAATAAAAAAAGAAATAGATCTGATTATTAAAAAATTAAAAAAAGATAAGAAAAATGAAATAAGAGATCAAATAATAGATTTTAATAGATATTGTTCTGACTATGTAGATAGAACAATAAATAAGTATGTTTTAGAAAAAATGAATAAATATAAAACTAGTTTTTTTAATTTAATCTAGATAAATTATTTACAATTTGTCTTGGTACAAGAGGTAATTTAGGTCTAGTCATGTATTGAAAAAGTAAATATCCAAAAATAAATAATTCAATCATAATTAAAAATATAACTAATCGATAGTGTTTTCCTAATTTCTTTTTACAGTAACCTTCAATTGAAATATCATTGGTAATATTATTTATTTCATTATTGGTTACATCCAAATCGATATAATTAATTTTGTTTTCTTCATTACTAATCTTAGTAGAAGTATTCTCTAAATTTACATCAGACATTTCAATATTTTCACTTGAATCATCTGTATAAACATCGGTATAACCATCATTTTTACTTTTTTCTTCATGTTCATTTTCATGTTCATGTTCATTTTCTCTTACTTCAGAATGATTATTTTCAGTAACGTTTTCATATAGATCATATGAACTATTTGAACTTCCTGTTATCATATAACTAATCTAGAATTAATATTTTTTTAAAATAAAATTATCTCAAAAAAATACCAAAGTTAATTTAAAATTATACTAAATTATTCTGTTTTAAATATAATATTTTTAAATATTGCAAGATTTATTAAATATCCTATCACTAATCCAACAACCATTGTTATTACATATGATTCAATAGATGGACATTTTTCACAAACTGTTTCATTCTCGTTTTCATTGTATTTATTACATAAACCGCCACTGTAACATTTTCTTTGCATTCCGTCAACAAAACCACAAGTACCTTTCCCTGTTGCTCCGCCATTCCTGTCAAGTCTCCATGTTTGTAAACAATTTTGATCGCATAATCCCCACTTTCCAGAACAATCCTTATCTATTGGACATTCATCCTCGCCTGGCTTACAAACTTCTATTTGATTTTCGACATTATTACATTTTCCATTAGGACCTTCGGCTGGTTGTTCTAAAATCCATTTTTTAATACAATTTTTATCACATTTATTCCATTTACCTTTACAATCAACACTTTTAAATTTGCTTGGTATATTAATTTTTTCTTTAACAAGTTCAATATTATCAATGTATATTTGGGAATAATTTTCACAATATAAAGAAGATTCATAATTAGTTATATTTGATAATTTTATTTCTATTTTACTTGATTCACATTCAAAATAAAATGGTTTTACCATCCAATTATCATCTTCAGGTATAGTAAAATCATATGTTTTCTTTTTTGTTGTTCCAGTATAAAACAACTCAACTCTAAGCTTATTATCAGTTTTATCACATTTTGGATCTTTTCTGCAACTAATAAATAAAGTATAAGGCCATCCTTTTTTTAGTCCCTCTACAAATGTTTTAACTGAAGGATGAGTTGATGAATCTTCTCTTTTTAATCCAATATAATTACCACCTTTTGTAGAAAATGGATTTAATGAACCATCACTATTTGGTTCATTATTATCTGTATATAGAAAAACTTTTTTTCCTTCTGTTTCCCATCCAGTAAGTATATTCTGTGATATTTTTAATTTACCATCAAAATCAGTTCCTCGATTTACATCTGATAAATCCAAACTTTTAAATTTTGTGGGAAAACCATTAACATTTGAAAATTTAATTGTTTTTTTACCATTTTTTTCTTGTTCTACTTTTTCTTTAACCTCTTCAAAATAATTATTTGTAATAAAATATCTATTTTTTATTTCATTAGGTATCCAATTCTTCCATTTTTCAGGAACATTCAATTCATCTTTTTTATCGGTTTTCTTTATACTTTGACCACTTAGTAATATATTATCAAAATCTATATATAAAATAACAGCACCATCAACTCCTTTATTTACAGCTTTTAAATCTGAACATCCTCTTCCAGTTCCACCTCTACCGACATTTTTTTTAATTTGATTATTACACCCTTCTTCATTCCAACAATAATCACCTGTATTTTTTAATATATATGAAACAGCCCCACTATTTCCTCCTCCTGAATATTTTTCACCATCAAATTTACATAATATACCATTAAAATCATTTAAAACAACACTACTAAATGTCTCACAATTTAATGTTTGATTATCGTTTTTACCATTAAATTTTCTATCAGATTTTCTAAAACTTGCTCCTTGTTGAGTATTATTTGTAATAATTGATAGATCTTTAAAATTATTCTTAACTTTATCAACAACAAAACAAGTTCCTCCTTTATCTAATCCATCTGATTTACCTCCTCCTCCAGATTTTACAACAGCAACTTCTGGCGAAGATGAATCGTAAATTTCTGTATCTTCTCCTGGTTTATTAAATAAACCTCCAATTCCTGGTAAAATAACATAAGTTTTATTATTAGAAAATGATAAATTACCAAATACTACACCACCACCTCCTCCACCTTTTCCTTGTTTATCTGTATCAAATTTCTTTTCACCTCCACCTGCACCTCCGCCGACTGCTATTGTAAATACATCTATTGATAAAATATTAGAATCCAATTCAAATCTTCTAATTGATGGAGATTGTTTTAATCCATCTAGAATTTTTTGTCTAAATTCAACCCTTATATAATCTTTTCCAGTATAATTACTTTTAATTTTTTTTATACTAAAAGGATGTCTAAATTCCCAATTAATGATATTTTCAGATCCAATATTTACTCCATAAGGAACATCCTGTTTAGTTTTGAAACCACAAGTTTTATTACTTGTAAATTTTTCAATAATTAAATTATTTTTATCTTTAAATTCCCCATTCGTACTATAAAACATTATAATTACTTATAATTTTTTTTTTCGTAAATAAATAAAATTTTCATATATTCTAGACTAAACCTCCAAAGAGATTTCTTCTTTTCAAAAAATTGCCCATATTTTCGACCTTATTAGAATGAACAGAATCCTCAACAACTTCCAAAGTTTTACAGAATCTATCCCACTCTTCTTTAGATGCTTCCTGATTAACATTTCTCATCTTTTCGATTAGAATTTCTCTTTCCCTTAGAAGTTCAGGAATCTTTGATTTCTCATTATCATCAATCTCAGAATTTATCTGTCTAAGTTTATTCGCATCCATATCTCCGATATTAAGAATTTTATTTCTATCTCTTTTCATCCTTTCAGAATCATTTCTTAAATCCTTAATTCTACTATCAATATTTCTGATATCAAGTTGATAATTTCTTCTGTTTGAATGTCTCTCATCAACAATTTTATTTCTTTCTACAAATAAAGCATCATTCTTCTCCTCTAAAATCTTTTTATCCTTCTCTTTCGATGATCTATCTTTAGGAGATAAATCTTCA
>MDTB01088377.1_pt1 | contig 10440 bp, 3 predicted proteins | sample 811161 | NCBI WGS metagenome assembly MDTB01 (sample SAMN05326650, study PRJNA326480) | marine metagenome | isolation source: seawater | place: Mediterranean Sea | collected 2009
GGCAACTCAGTAATTAACACTAATTTAAAGTCGTTGATTGCGCAGGATTCATCCAATATTAACAACAGAAAATTGTCGACGGCCATGGAGCGTCTCTCGACAGGCAATAAAATTAATTCTGCAAAAGATGATTCTGCGGGTCTCGCAATAAGCACACGGATGGATTCGCAAATTCGTGGTTTGAATATGGCAGTAAAAAATGCATACGATACTGTCTCATTGACAGAAACTGCCGAAGGTGCAATGGAAGAAGTAACAAATATGCTTCAGCGTATGCGTGAACTTGCCCTCCAGGCAGCTAACGATACTAATAGCGATTTGGATAGAAGGTATATTCAGGATGAGATTGATCAACTGGCAGCAGAAATTGATCGTGTTTCTGATACGACCCAATTCAACTCGATTAATGTTCTTGACGGCTCATATAACTCTAAGGTTTTTCAGATAGGTTCTAATGAGTCACAAACAATGAACATATCTATCGGGAGTATGCACTCAAGTGTATTAGGCGTTGCCACTTCGAATTCGGCAGCAGCCTCTATTCAAAAGAACTCATCTTCCTCATCTGAAACTGATGGAGCTGCTACTGTAGAAGGTGCAGTTGCTCAAGGTACAGCTCCTACTGACACAGTTGTGAACTTGAAATTTTTAAATAATTCAGGTTCTGATGCATACACATTTAAAGTGGTTGACGGCATCACTGGATTAACAGCTGAAGTTTCACAGCTCACTGTTGACATGACAAGTCAGGTTAGCAAAGATGCTTTTGCTGCGAGCTTTAATTTAAGTGCCCAAAGTGGTCAAATAGATTCAACAATCACTAGCAGCACGAACTTCTCCTCAGATACATCTAACTCGCTCGATTTAACAAACGCTGCGAATTTCGGGAAAGTGAAATTTGCAATATCTGTTGATGGTGGCGCAACTGTTCAGGTTGATTTACGCGATAAACTCTTATCAACAACTGGCGTGACCCAGACTGCTGTAACCGAAACACAAGTTGTTGCTGCAATGGATGCTGAGTTAGAGAGATTGTTTGATGCACGCGTTGGGGCAGCTACAGCCTCGGGTGCAATTGCAATCACTGACCAGGAGGGTCGCAGACTCAAAGTCACTCAGGGCGCTGGAGATGGTGCTTTATTTGGTACGGATGAGGCTAACGGTGGCGGACTTCTAGCAAGAGAAACAATGAGAAACAATCTTTTTGCTGAGTGGAATGACGATAATCTCGTTGTTACAAATGGTGCAGGAGGTAAGATTTCTGTTTCAGGTTATTCAACAACTTCAAATTCACAGGTTGTCTTTGATGTAGTTGATGATGCGCAAACTGATGGTTTGAATGAGCCAATTCTTCTTGCTACCGCAAATGGAAATATGTTGACTCAGGCTACAGCCGAGTTCTCAGGTCGTGTTGAAGAATCGGCTATGACTATTCGATTTTCTGATATGGTCGGCTCTTCGCCAAATGTTGCTGCTCAGTATTCTTTCCAACTTACCAATGGTGACGGTGATGTAATTGCTGATTTTGTATCATCAGGACTCGAATTAAATGTCGGAGGTTCTGGTAATGCGACGACAAACGTTGCTAACGAAATCGAGGCATCAGTTATGGCAGCGATTTCTGCTGGCATCGTTGACAACTTCGGTGCAGATTCAAGTTATGATGCACAAGAGTTCGAGGTCGTATTCTCAGGAGATACTTTAACAATTCGAAATAAAGAAGGACGATCTTTAGCAATAGAAAATGCTAGTAGTAGCGATGGAAACATGACTGTGACTCCTTCGAATGAGCCTGGTGCGGCAGCAGTTTTAGCATCACAAAATGCATTTGCTTCTGAAATGCGAGTGAAGCTGAATACTGGTGCTTTTGGAATGGACCTTTCTGCAGCAGGAACAAACAGATTTTTGTTTGCAGTCGATGGTGAGCAAAACTCTGCTAACTTTACTATTAACGTTAATGGTTCAGCCGCAAATGGAGGCTTAGTATCAGGCGCATCCTTTGCTGCTTCGATTCAGAATTCATTAAGAACCGGTGATTCAGGTTCTGCAGACATTATGATCATGAGTACTAATGTTGCTGATGGAGTAACAGCGATCGTAACTGCGGACCTTAGTTCGGTAACGGTTACTTATGATGCTGATACAGCTGAATTAGTGTTCAGGGATCCAGCAGGACGCTCACTAGGATTTGGATATGATGCTTCTGCTAATGGACTTGCAAACACTGGTGTCGGACCGTTGTTAGAGGAATATGTAACAGGCCCTCAAAACAAGAACTACGATGTTAGAACAAGTTCAGCTACAGCCCAAGGGGATGTTATTGCATCCACAGAGGTCAAGGTTGCATTCGACCGGGATGAAGCAAGATTTAACTTTAACATCAACGGTAATTATTTGAGTGGTTCCGGTGATACAAATACTAGCGCTGCTATGGCAAGTGCAATCACCTGGGAAACGACTCAACCATTTGAGGCATCTACTTTGAAAACAAAACTTGATGCTTTGATGGTAACCTTAAATGCGGTTCATGATAAAGATATCTTTGAGTACAATGTTGATAGTGCTACACGCAGCATCACATTCTTCCAAAGAGATGGTGGTGAGCTGAATATTGGTGGATTTGTTACTCCAGAGTCTCACAAAGATATGGTTGCAACAATTACACCAGTAACGAGTGATCAAGGTGAAACAACCACAATGCAGTTCATGAACCAGGTCAAGCAGTTGTTTGCTACAGCTAATGGAACTCAAGGAATCGCAACAAGTGCAACACTTAATCTTGAAGGCGATGATTTGTACGGGTTCACAATGTCTGACGGAACTCAGTCGTACACATTAAATCCGAGTGTCGTTGATATTAGCAACACTACGAGTACGAGTAAGTTTGTTGAGGCTGTTGAGGATGCTTTACTCGGTTCGAATATCAAAGTCTCAATGGATACGGACGGTAATGTGTTCTTCAGGCGCGATGACGGTGGGCAAATTGTCCTTCAATCCTTCACCTCTGCAACGGGAAAAGCTGGTAGTTGGACTCCAGGAAGTGGTCAAGGAGAAGGCGTAGCTCTTGATGGAAATGGCGCCGTGCCTCTAACTGTAAACCTTACTTCTAATAGTACAGGTAGCTCAAATTACAGTCCTGTATCTGGTGGTGGAAGCCAGGCAATTGCAGAGATATCCGTTACTAGTCAAGACGGAGCTTCAACTGCGATAGGCGCGATCGACTCTGCTTTAGCCTACGTTCAGGCAGAAAGATCTAACCTTGGTTCCATCCAAAATAGATTGACGCATACTATTGATAACTTGAGTAATATTGTCACTAGTACGTCGTCTGCTCAGAGTAGAATTCGCGATACGGATTATGCGAAAGAAACATCTGAGCTTGCAAGAACGCAGATTATCCAGCAGGCTGCAACTGCCATGCTTGCTCAGGCTAATCAGCAACCACAGTTGGTTCTCCAGCTACTGCAGTAATCGTAGTATATTCTCCATAACCCTTACCCCGGCCTCGAGCCGGGGTTTTTTTTTAAAAGCAGAAACACTCCCCAGAGCCGTCGGGTTGCTCAACAATTCTAAGGCCACGCTCAACAGCATAAAGGTGATGGCTTGGAGATTTTTCGATTGCATAGTTATGGATCAAAAGTAACCCTTGTTTGCCCATTGAAAATGCATCTATACACTCTTTTGCTGGGTTGATTGATTGAGGCCCCAATAAAGTAATCAAAAAACTTTTCTGTTTAATAGCTGAGCTTACTATTTCCGCATCGGAGGCATAAATATTTTCCTTCTTTATAAAAGGACTTAGTTCTGTTGTAATTTTATTTTGTTTTGTCACGGAAGAAGGGTCAAAACTAAATATGTCTAAGTTTTTTCTTTTTGCACCATGTAAAAAATTAAACATTGGATTGAGAAATGCAAGAAAATCGATCCCAATCGCAATCGTGACTTTTTCAATTGATTTTATGTTGTGTAATGCTGCGTTTATTCTAATAATTAGCGTACGCGATTGTATGTCGAGATTTTGAGGTTTGTTTGCAATTAATTCAAGAGCAGCTGGAATTTCACGCGCTAATTCAAACTGTGTAAGCGCAATGTCTTTAAGCGAAATATGCTTGTCGTTATAGACACTCATTTGACAATAACTCCTGCAACTCTGTCTACCAGGTCACGAACGGATTCCTCACGGTCCCTTCTAAAAATTGCAACATTTGGATAAGCAATCGACCATGTATCCTCAATTCCTAGTATCCAGGGTCCTTGTGGCTCTGGCATTACAATCCCCACCTTTTGTCCACACGCACCGGCAAAATGAACAAGAGCGGTTGAGACCGAAATAATGCCATCACAAGCACCGGCAATCGCAAGCCAGTCATCCAGATTTTTTTTATAATTGACCTTCGGGAATGTTACAAACTCAAATCCTTTTTCCTTTATAAATTGTTCTTCTTTTGAAGTATCACCATATTGTAAATTCACGCACAATGCTCCTTTTTCGAAAATCGGAAGCCAATTTTCGATTGCAAGTCCTTTCGCACGCTTTTGGGCAGCCCAGTAACCTCCACTCCACGAAATACCTACTATAGGACGGCCTCTTGCCAAATTTTTTAATTGCTGTTTGTATTGAACGTATAAGTCTCCATTAACTTGTAGAAAAGATTTTTTATAGTTTGTAAAACTTTCAACACTTTGACGATATCTACCTGGCAAACTTCCCAAAGGAATATAACCATTTTTTTGTAAAGAATTTTGTTGCCAGGACTCAAGAAGTCCTGGAAGACCAACTTGAAGACCTGGAAAGGATCTCTCAATAATTGTTTGCATTCTCGCTTCAATGATGAAAAAAATATTCTTAAATTCCTGAATCGCTTCTTCCATAACGCTCAAAAAGAGCACTTGATCTCCAATACCCTGCTCTACTACTACTAGAGTCCATTTTTCTGGGTCGAAATGATCATTTTGGTCAGCTCGTGGAAGGACTTTTACCTGGGGGATAAGGTTTCTGCCCATAGTTCCAACTTCTTTTGCAAAACCTAACTCCCAACATTCCCAGCCTCTTTTAAAATCTCTCGTCCTAAGAAGGTGTAAACTCGAATTCCACATCATTGCTATATCCGGTTTTCCCCGTGTTTTCATTACTATGTCTGCAGCTTTATCATAAAGCTCAACCGCTGCAACTGAATTCGTGTCCCCAAGAATGTCAGCTTTCATTCGCATAGCAGTAGGTTCATTGGGGTAAAGCTCTAGAATTCTATCGGTAAGTTTTGTTGACTCCTCTGGTCTGAAGCCAGCTCTTAAGGCTGAGGCTTTTGCTAGCATTAGTTGCCTATGGTTTTCGTTTTTTTTCAAAAGTTTATCGGCAACCGCAATAACATCATCGGCTCGCGCTAAATCTAACAGACAATTGATGAAAAGAAGCCCAATCTCAAGATTCTCAGGCTCCATTTTGTGTGCTTTCTCGGCCAATGGCAAAGCATCCCTCAGTCTTCCCATTTGGCTATATACACTTACAAGGTTCTTGTATGGTTTAACACCACAATCAGGAAATCTTATAGCACGGAGTAAAATTCGTTCTGTCGCCACCATATCTCCCTGCGAGATAGTTATCAAACCTTCAAGGTTTAATTTTCTCCACTCATCAATGTCATCCATACTTTCCAAAATACTTTTAGCCTTTACGTAATCCTTTCTTGCTAAAGCATCTTGAAATGGGTTTTCTGAAGATTTTTTGAAGTTTGGGGCGATTTCAGATTGTTTTAACGCTGCGTTTCTAACAGTCTTTTTTTTACTTGTCGGAATTTTCCGTCTAGTTTTTCCCATGCAGTAATCATAACCTTCTTTAGATCTTAAGAGGGGCTTTCTAATTTTTTTTTTTTTTTGGCATTTCGCTTGCTTTAGTTGAAGAAACATTATTTTGGAGATGCAGGAAAAATGAATAGATTAACCGAAGAAACTATTAAACAAGCAACCGTTGGAAAAATGATGACTTGTCAAGAGGTGTCAAGTTATTCACCCCAAGAGATTCGAGAAGCGATTTCTGGACTTGTTGCAGAGCATAAAACTATATTGGCCGAAGCATTGGTAGAGGCTGGTTTAGCTCTTTATCCTGAGAGTGAAGATATTTTAGCGATTGCTAGTTTAATGGCAATGCAACGTCAGGACTGGGGCCAAGCATCTTCATTACTTCGATCGCTTATTGATCAGCAAGGAGTAAATGCAACCCCTTATTCATACATTATGCTGGTTCGGGCGCTACGTTGTAATTTGGAATATGCAGAGGCTTTATCAATTTGCATAGATGCTCATGAAAAACATCCTGGTCACCCTGACATTGATGCAGAATTCAAAGTTTTAACTTCTATCCTTGGGTTAAAACCTATACCGGAAGATGAAGTATCTGAAAGCGACGAGGATGTGTTATCTCCAGCTGCTCTAGAGAAATCGGATGTATCTCACGTAGCGGCAACCCCTAACACGCCGGAAGTAGGCGAGAAGGTTTAATAGTGTGGCAAAAGATTTCCGCTTAGTTTTACGCATAAATTTTTTAGGCAAGCTTTTACCGACGCATGATTATTTTTCAAAGGTTTCTCTATTCTGCATTCCTTAGGCGCGCAAACTTGCAAGAATTTATAGGAAAGAACCAAAATTTTGTTAATTAATACCCTTATTTTTGGCACTAAACGTGCTTATATGGCAAACAAAGAGAAGGAATTGTGGGATTCAGTTTCGAAAAATAGAATCCTATTTAGGAGAATGATATGGCTGTGATCAATACGAATACTAAGGCACTTTTCACGCAAGCTGCCTTGATTTCTACTGAAAGAACTCTATCTAAATCGATGGAGCAACTTTCTACTGGTAAGCGTATTAATTCAGCTGGCGATGATGCGGCTGGCATGGCTATTTCAACCAGAATGACACAGCAAATTAGAGCCTTAGAGCAGGCTGTAAGAAATGCGGGAGATGCAGTTTCCCTTATCCAAACGGCAGAAGGAGCGACAAATGAAATAACGGATATGCTCCAAAGAATGAGGGAACTCGCTATCCAGGCTATTAACGACACTAATGCCGGCGAAGATCGAAGCTATCTAGATTTGGAATTCCAACAATTGAAAAAAGAAATTGTTCGTATCGCAGATATGACCGAGTGGAACGGCTTTCAACTTTTGAATGGTACGGCAGGCGATCAGGTTGGTCCCGAGCCAGTCTTTAAAATTAGTTCCTCTGGAGAATTTCTCTCGGAGATTAACTATAGCCCCGTGACAAAAAATGTATCTGAGAACGTGGCACAACACCAATTAGTGTTTTCAAATGCAAACCCTGCACAACAAGAATTAAACTTTGGCGATTTCAGCACCGACGGAACTGGATTGACATTTGATATTACTACCAGAGGGGTAACAAACCTTGACTCACTTACAACAAGTATTCATTTAGGAAGTGTAGAGCAAACAGTTACCTTCACGGGTGCTAGTTCTGCTGCACCCGTAGCGGTGCATTTACGAGGTGTAAGTGCCGCCGGAGCACAAGCTAATTATACCGCGCAACTTACTTTTTCGACGACTGCAAATACTTCAGCTGCTGTTGCGGCAGAATTTGTATCTGCGATAAATTCAATCTCTAATTTTACCGGTGATGGAAACTATGCCGTCGACAATGGTGATGGAACTGTAACGATTCAGTGGGCATCAGCTGACTCGATTGCAAATCACTCAGTTGCAATGATATCTGCAGGAACAACGGGTATTGGCCTCACAGCCGGCAGTGCATTGCCGATAAACAACACTTCTTCAGAAATCGCTGCAGTTGTTGCAAGCCAACTAAATGCAGCGTTTAGTGATAACAAAATTTTCAGGACTGCTTCTAATATTGCAGGAAGTTCCGGAGTGACTTTGACGTTCAGAGATATTGACGGTGCGGCTTTGCCAGCAGTAATGGCGAGCGATACAACTGGTGCTTTTGATGATTTTACTGCGTCAAATACTGTCACGACTGGTAATATTTACGTGGGAGGCGTCACGGTTTCTATTGCCCCTGGTACAACTGCGCACAATGTTGCGAGTGCAGTCCAAACTGCTTTACAAGTAAATTTTGCATCATCGTCTGCATTTGAATCGAGAGTAGTAGTAAATGAAGGTAGTGGTTCAATAACAATTACGTATCCTGACGAGAGTCCGTCAGTTTCCCTAATTAGTTACAGTGCGGATACTCTTGTTTCGCTCACAACTACCCGAGAGGTGAATCAAGTTGTCGATACAAGCACGTCCTTTGAGAATAACGGCAGGTTTCTGAAAGCAGGAGAGTTAACGCTTTCTGCATCTCCTGGACCTACACTACAAAGAACAATTACTTTTGGTCCATCAATGACAGCGTCAACCCAAAACCTAACTTTTGGTTCGTGGAGTGCTGGTACAAATAATAGTTTTTCCATAACGACAAAGGGGGGTTCAAGTCAGAATACCGTGGTGACATCGATTAATTTGGGTACTGTGGAGCAGACATTACAGTTTGGCGCGCCAACGACCGCTTCTGCGGATTCCATTACCGTATCTTTAACCGATCACAACAGTACAACATTCTCTGTTGCGATAACGTCTACTTTCCATTCATCTGATTCCGCCAGGACGGTTGCTTGTGAATTTGTTAGCGCAGCGAACGCTTTATTTTCTGCGCAAGGTGTTTCATATAACGCATATGAAACGAGTGCCGGCGAAGTGAAGGTGATATTCAGTAATTCTTCTTCGATAACACTATCAACTTTTACAGCAGCGATAACTACAGACGCACGAACGTCGGGTATCAATTTAACCGCTGCATCTGCTCTTCCTCAGAACAGAACTACAGCAGATATTTCTTCTATTGTGGCAACACAATTAAATGACTCATTTTCGGCTGCGGGGGTTTTAAGGCAAGCAACTGATTTGGGTGATGGTATAGTTAAAATAGTTTGGGCTTCTACAGATAATATACCGCTTACGCCCTCTGTAACTAACATTACAACCGGTATTGATTTTACTGCCTCCGCCACAACTTTAACAGGAGGGACAATAACAGTGGGTGGAGTTTCTGTAGAGCTGTCTTCTTCTGCTGGTTTAACAGCCTCTCATATTGCAACACAGGTTAAAGCAGCTCTTTTTGCAGATGATAACTATAATATCGCTTCGGGAAGAAACCTTTTTGATAATGGGAGCGGGGCGTTAACTATTACATACTCTGCACTAGATGGAGAGGTAGAGGATATCTCACTTACTTCATTTACCGATTCAAGAAATCCAGCGGTTACTTCCACAGTTAACGAGATTCGAAGTTATGGTGATTTAGATGCAACATTTGAATTGGTGACCGGAGATAAAATTAGTCTTCGCGGAACGCCGAACTTCTCCGCTGGAACAGTATTTTTTGCGAAAGAATCAGTTGCCCAAGTAGACACGTTTACCATCTCTGGTGACTATCAAGTAGGAGATGCTATCGACTTCAAGGTAGATGGTCGTTTGTTTACTTACACCGTTACGACGGCAGATGTCTCCAGTGCATCTGGTACTTATACTAATTCGAAAGCAAACAAAAATATTGTTGACAGCATCGCCGAGGCGATGACGGAAAACGTTGATATTTCCGAGATTGTTTCAATATCTGTAGCTCGCGATATGGATATTACAAATGACGATAAAACATATCTTGTTCTCAGGGCATTGGAGCCAGGAAATCATTTTATTGCCAATGGCACTTTAAATAGGGCTACCGGTTCTAGTACTAGTTTAATCTCGAGTGAGACAACACGAGCTAATGTTGATGCTGGTAATAATAATTTATTGATTTCCGAGGACTTGACAATAAGTCTTTTGGGAAGCGATGGAGAGCCTGAGTCATTTAAACATCGTGGTCCAAAAGTTGTGATGGACATAAACCGTACTTTCTCGGAGTTGACTGCTTTGCGTTCAAGTGATTTGATCATAAATGGTGAAACAGTTAATTTGTCCCTAGCGAAGGATGATGAATTATCAACAGAGGGGATAAATCGAGCTGGAAGCGCCATATCCAAAGCTGAGGCAATTAACAGGATTTCTTCCGATACGGGTGTTAGGGCAGTCGTTGGAAAAACAGTTTTAACAGGAGTTTCCATGGAGGCAGGAGGTGTGGTTACTGGCACTCTAACAATCAACGGTTTTTCTTCTCCGATTATTCAAACAGTCGAGGATAATATCAGGGAATCACGGTCCGTTGTTGTTGAAGCTATTAATCGTATGACAAAAGATACCGGAGTAATAGCTATCAATACTAACGACGACTTTCAGGGAGTAAGACTTGAAGCGTCTGATGGCCGAAATATTGAAATTGCATTTAATACAACAGCCAGTGACTCAGTTTTTGCAGCTAGAACTGGACTCAAGCAGGGAATTCAGTCAGGTGTGTATTCACTAGAGTCAAAGTATTCTGAGGATCCAC
>MDTB01121098.1_pt1 | contig 10440 bp, 6 predicted proteins | sample 811161 | NCBI WGS metagenome assembly MDTB01 (sample SAMN05326650, study PRJNA326480) | marine metagenome | isolation source: seawater | place: Mediterranean Sea | collected 2009
ATGATAAAACGCATCGCCTTTTTTCATCGCATCGGATGCACCAAATAACCCTGCTACATCAACATATCCAACGTGAAAGCCGTGTCCGACAAGTTGTTGATCCATTTCAGCATGAAAACCGGGAAAACGAGCCCTCCAAATCCAGGGGCGCCCCTCAGCGGCTTTCAGAGGAACAACGATCCAGGCGGATCTACCCTGAATCTTGAAATGCTGGCGCTCAAATCCTTGCCATCGGTCTTTTTTGATGTGCCTGCTCTTTCCATGCTTTGACTCGAATGAGCGTGCGACGGTCAGAGCTAATTCCTTGTAGCCGTTACTATTGGGATGTACACCGTCACCATGCGTCATTAATTCAGGGCGCTTCTCAAAAACCGTGGCAAGATCCTGGAAATACAATCGATCGTTTGCCATTACCTCGACCAGGTTGTTAAGAATGCCGCGGAGCTGCTGAAGTCTGGGTTTTCGCTCCCGCAGATTGATTTGACGTTGCTCGCTTAATCCGGGAGTCTCCAGCACCATGGAAGTCGGGCCCGCCAGACAGATTGTCGGGTGCGACGGCAGTCCTAGCAACTCATCAGTCAAGTCCTTGCAATCGGGACCAAATCGGTCGATACGCGACCAATTCCGTCGATGCCCCTCAACGGTGTCGTTTGTTCCCAGGGCTATGAAAATATGATGTGGCTCAAACGCCTTGATCGCCTCCAGTGTGGACCAGACCGTCGGTTTTCCACTGCGTAGCATCGTCGCGCCCCCGACACCAAAATTACGAATTTCGTAATGATCGCCAAGGATCTCAGTAAGCCGGACCGGGTAAGATTGAGTGTCTGCATCAACCCGGGCCCCTTGTGTGATGCTATCCCCAACACAAGCTATGCGAAATACTTCATCCTTTGCTGCAATTGACAAGACAATGGAAAATATTCCCATGTAACAAAGCCAGAATGATGAAGGGCCAGGACAATGGATCATATTTTTTAATTTCTGAGATGGCATGACAATTGCGAGATTTTCTGAAAATGATGAGGGAGATGTTGATTATGAAAAAAAGTAACCCGTTGTCGAGAAATCTTGCAACTGTCCTGCTGATCGGCTCGATAGGTATGACTGCATCGGCTCAGAAGGTCCCGACAGATCCTCCCATCGTAAATCAGATATCGCCTGAGAAGAAATCTGAAGGACACCAGAAAAACTATAATTCGTCCAGAGAATCAATCGATGAAAAGGGTGAGCAAAGCGGGCCTGATACTACCGTCATGCAACCACGAAAGGAAACCGGCGCTGACGAACACCTGTTGACCGTCGTGCAGGTTGAAACTTCGGACAGGGAAGCGTTCGAAACATCCAGCGACGGCAAAGCGGGCACGGGCTCCTTCCTCATTACACGCGATGGAGATCTTTCGCACCCTCTGGATGTCTATTATCACTTGAGCGGATCAGCCGTCAATGGGGAAGATTACCTTCGATTGAACGGAGCCGTCACCATTGCTCGGGGTCAGGAAAGCGTGCAAGTGACAGTCCAGGCTCTGGAGGATGAGGAAGCAGAGGGTATGGAAGAGGTGGTATTGACATTGGCGGATATTGTGTGCATCGCCATCTTCCCACCCCCACCTTCCTGCTATCAGATAGGTAAAAAGAATACCGCAAAACTTAAGGTGTTTGACGTAGCACGTAGAGAGAATCTCGCCCCGAAATCAGTCCTGATCACTCCTAAAAAGCATCACATGTTTCAGCTGCCATCCGCCCTTTCAATCTCGGGAGAAGCCATGGATCCGGATGGATGGATCAGTGCGTTTCAATTTAGTACCAATAGCGAGATCCTGTATGAAGAGTCCGTTGAATACATGGTGACTCCTGAATCGGGGCAACGCCAACATTTTCATTACCAATGGCAGGAACCTCGCGCAGGAATCTATGAAATAACCCTCGCTGTCACGGACAATGAGGGTGTGACCACATTTTCGCGCCCTACCAAGATAGTCATCATGGACCATCAGGATCTCCCGGAGCTCACTGTCTTTTCAAAAGACATGCTTGCTTCGGAAACGGCAGATAGTGTGAACGCAAAAACCAACACCGCGATGTTCCGCGTTCGTCGCACCGGCTCGACAGATGCGGCGCTGGAAGTCAGCTATCAGGTATCAGGCAGTGCGGCCAATGGTATTGACTACAAGGAACTTTCCGGCGCCCTGACCATCGAACCCGGTCAGCGCTGGGGCTCCGTGGTTGTGAATCCTCTCAGGGATGATATTCAAGAGGAAAGAGAAACCGTCATACTGTCGCTTCTTCCATCAGCGAAAACCTATTCCATTGGTGAATCGGAGACCGCCAGGGTCCTGATCATGGAGCAAAGCCCGGGGCCTGATACCAACAAATTCATGCAGGACGGAAGCATCCATATGCGACTACCATGGGTTGCGGGGGAAAACTTTCTGCTGGAAGTTTCCGAAAACCTGCGAGACTGGGATGTCCTTGACCACGGGGTTACCAGTGACAACGCGCTCGATATCATCGAAAGCCCCACCCAAAGAAAAAAAGAAAAATATTTTAGGATACGCAAGGCACTGAAAGCAGTTGAAGAGGATTGAAAGCCTCTCCGCGATCCGCCATTACGAAAACCCCTGTCCGGCCAATACCCGGGGGTATTAATGTTATTTGCCAGGTGATAATGTTAAACGTTCACAAGTCCGAGAAACGATCTTTTGCCAAGTTGTCACATAGCCGACATCATGAGGTGTTACAAGAAGAGCAGGTTGGGTTTCCAATTTTATGAAACAACCAATCTTTCTCTTCTTCTTGAAAATCATCATTTCGATACGATATATGACAAATACTCTTGTCAAGTCCCGAAGACGGCCAGATCATCATGCACTTACCCAACATTGATGTGCTTTATCCTTTCAGAAGCGATCATTGTGATTAGTTGAAAGATGAAACTAACCCAAAACTGGTTCAAAGAGTTACTCTGTGGACAGTATATCTGCCGCCTTGTGCAGACTCCAGAAGATCTTCGTGAAGCACAAAAGCTCCGATTCCAGGTATTCAACCTGGAGCTGAAAGAAGGTTTGGATGAAGCATTTACAACAGGCAGGGACGAGGATCCCTTTGACATCATCTGCGATCATTTGATCGTAGAGGACAGGGCGAGCGGCCGTATTGTTGGAACTTACCGACTTCAATCAGGGATCAAGGCAAAAAAGGGTCTTGGCTATTACAGCGAGCAGGAATTTGACTTCTCACCTTTCGAATCCATGCGTCATGAGATGCTGGAATTAGGCCGGGCCTGTATCCACAAATCTCATCGAAACCTTGCCAGCCTGAGCCTGTTGTGGAAAGGCATTGCTCGCTATGCCATGAACTATGATCTTCGATATTTCATAGGCTGCAGTTCACTCACATCTCAAGATCCAGACGCAGGCCTTGAGGTTTTTCGCATGCTGAAGGAACGGTTCCTTACCTTACCACACCTGCGCACCAATCCACTCCCCAAATATGCCTGCCCATTCGAGGAGCAACCGGAAACACAACCTGAGATACCCAAATTGCTGCGCGCTTATCTGACCGTTGGCGCTCAAATTTGTGGGCCACCCGCCTTGGACAAAGCGTTTGGCACCATTGATTTCCTGACACTTCTCGATCTCAACAAGCTCTCAGCGAGAACCCTCAGGCGCTATTTCTAGTTGTCACTCGACGATGCGTCCCCCTTACTCTCTGCGTGCGTGACAATTCAGCAGCAGTGGTAACAGGATTGATCGTAGCGGTATTTCTCTGGGGAGGAAACAACGTCGCTACGAAATACCTTGTCGATACGTGGCCACCCATCTGGACCAGCTGCACACGCTTTCTGATTTCAGGCGCATTACTGCTTTTTCTTGCACACAAGACGCGCTGGTTCGGTTCCCCAAAACCTTTGAATCCATCACTGAAAAAAGCTCTTTGGTTTAAAGGGAGCCTGAGTTTTACCGTCTATATTTTAAGTTTTATTTGGGCTCTCAAATTCAGTACGGCCGCGAATATGGGTTTACTCTTCGCCACTTCCCCCATGTGGGCATTGCTTTGGGAAATCAGATTGGTAGAGCGCGCTGAACTGATCAAACGTTTTATTGCAGCAGTCTTGACCTTGTTTGGGGTAGCGATCCTTTTTCAATCCTCTGCGAGTCAGGAAGTGGGGTGGTTGGGCAATGGATTGGGATTGCTCGCAGCGGTATTGTGGACATTTTACAGCAGGGTCTGCCGCAGTTTTGGCAATCAATTATCCAGCGCCCAGCTCAATGGACACAATTTCATTCGCACTTTTGTCTGGTTACTACCATTTGCCATATACGATCAGATGAACGCAAGCATCGCAATGGAACCGAAACTGTGGGCAACACAGATTTATTCGATCATTGGTGCAGGTGTTTTTGCCTTTGCTTTTTGGACGAATGCATTGAAGAAATGGCCCACGAGCAGAGTCATGCTTTTTGTAAATCTCATCCCATTGACCACTGTTTTATGCGGTAGAGTGTTTCTGAATGAATCCGTACAGATTCATTTTTGGGTAGCCATGATCTTCGTCATGGCAGGTGTATGCCTCGGTTTGGCCGACCTCGGTAAATGGAAACATCAATGGCTTTCGTCTTGAGCAAAAGCTCATTCTCATGCATATTTAAATTTAAGGGCCCGTCGATGATGCCGCTCATCGAACGTGTGAAGGATCAATCCTTTCACCCAGACATATTCACTATGGCAAAGCATTTTTGGAATCTTCTGAGCTTTTACCTCACTGCAGCCTGCGTTTTGCCTGTTCAGGCAAACAATTCAATGGCATTCACAGAAACGGGGGCGTTTAGACACCACCCGTCCATACGCATCGAGCTGATCGCAGCTGAGCCGGATGTTGTGGACCCAGTCGCTCTCTGTTTTGACGCCTCCGGAAACATGTATGTAGTCGAAATGCGCGACTACCCCTACGGTAAGGGACCGACAGGGTCCCCTGGTGGGACCATCAGAAAATTAACATTCGATGCTTCCGGGAATGTATCCGCAAGCCATCTCTATGCTGAACGCCTGAGTTTCCCGACATCCATTGCCCCTTATAAAGACGGCGTGATCGTCGCTGCAGGAGATTTGATTTTTTTGCGGGACACGGACGGCGACCACATTGCGGATGTCAGACAGACTTTATTGACAGGGTTTAATCAGGGTGTAACAGACAGCAATTTAAGCGGTCTTCGCTGGGGGATGGAAGGAAGGCTGCACGGCGTGAACGGTGGGAACAACGGAGTCATCTACTCACCACATGGTGCTGCCAAGCCTCTGGCTTTGGCGAACGCAGATTTTGCCTGGGACCCTCTCAAGCGGCGGGTCAGTCGCACCTACCATACGGGCGGAGGGTTTGGATTGATCTTCGATGATTTCGGACGCAGCTTCACTCCGCACAACATCAATCACATGCTGCAGCGAATCCTGCCTGTCAATGCCATGGAACGGTTCCGCGGGTTTCCATCTATTGATGCAACCGTCAACATTTCGGATCACGGGGGCATGGCTCGCATTTACCCTATCTCGATAGCTCAAACCCGAGTCAACCATCCCGAGCAGGCAGGTTATTTCAGTTCGGCTGGCGGGATGGGGTTGATTCCCGGTACTTTCAATCAAGGGGGGCTGGCAGGTGGCGTACTAGTTTGCGATGTTGTCGGCAATCTCGTGCATCGGGATGTCATGCATCCAAAAGGACCCATTCTCGAGGCACGGCGAGCACCCGAGGAGCAGCACGCTGAATTTATCGCCAGCCGTGACCTCGCCTTTCGTCCGGTTGGTCTCGAGACAGGTCCAGACGGACATCTCTATCTGCTCGACATGCAACGCGCTGTCATCGAGCATCCCGATTATATTCCAGAGCAAATCAAGGGAAGGTATGAAATCCGGGCAGGAGAGAATCGAGGTCGTATCTACCGTGTTTCCAGTGCAGGAGTCAGTTCAACCAAACGTGCCAATCTCGCTACCGCTGAAGTCGGTGAACTCCTCACTCACCTGAACGATGTCAATGACTGGACGAGAATGACCGCTCAGCGCTTGATTATTGAAAATCACAGAGATACCAAGCGTCAACAATTCAATCAAATCCTTGAATCCGGTAATCCTCTGGCAAAAATACACGCCCTGTGGTGTATGAATGGACTCGGAATTTGCCTTTTGGAAGATCTTCAAATGGGACTCAGTGAGTCTCATGCAGCAATCAGAATCCAGACCTTGAAGATTCTCAGGACACACCCTGAATGGTGGAACAAAGCTTGGCCGTGGCTTCAATCCATGTCAAGAGATCCAAGCATTGAGGTTCGGTTTCATGTGGCACTCAGTCTTGGCCAACATCCTCACCCGGACAATGACGAAGCACTGCTTGAGATCCTTACCACCGATATACAGCATGCATGGTCCAGAAGGGCCGTCTATACTTCACTGAGAAAAAACCCAGCCCTGTTACTTGGAAAGTTGTGCCAATCCTACCCAGGTCATGCCGACAGTCATCATCATTGGAACACTTGCCTGAGTGAATTGGCTTACATGGCAACCGCTCGACTGGAAGAACAAAATATGGATGCATTCGCGGCTTTAATCTCCTCACTCGGAGCGGGAGATCATCCTCTTAAAAACAATGCAATCGAGTCGCTCCTGGATGGCGCCCAAAAGGGAGCTATTCTGGCATCATTGCAAAGAGCCAGTCTTGAACCTCTTCAGTCCTGTCTGGAAAAGCTTGCATCCCTGCCTAGTGTTTCGATCAAACGAGCCGTTTGGAAACTGAGCAAAGCACTTGGCTCAAATGAGGTTCCCGGATTCAAGAATGCGCTTCAATCCGCCTTGAGCAGCGCCAAAGACACCGAAACACCATTACCTCATCGCCTTGAAGCCATTGCCTTGCTTGGGCTCGGAACATTCCAGGACTCGGGTCAGACGCTTTTGACACTGGTGAATGGAATTGAGCCAAATGAAATCCAGAAAGAATCGATGGAGCAGCTCCGCCAATATTCAGATCAGGGCGTCGCGCAAGGTATTCTGGATCGCTGGCGTGAGATAGGTCCGGGATTGCGACCCCATGCCATTGAAACGCTTCTCAGAAGAAAGAAATTTCACCTTCTTTTAATGAATGCGATTGAAGGCGGCCAGGTTACACTGGGTGAATTGAATCTCGATCTCGAGCAAAGACGTCTTTTAAGGGAATACAGCTCTGAGACAGTCAGAGAAAAAGCGGCCCCCTTGTTCGGGGACGAGGAATACAGCAATCGAAAAATTTTGTTGGATGAGTGGCTTAGCAAGTTACCTGCAAAAGGTAATTTGACTAGAGGAAGACAGATATTCATTGAACAATGTGCACAATGCCATCAATCAGGCAATGTGGGAGTTGAAGTTGGCCCCAATCTGACTGACATGTCCCATCGTAGTGTCGAAGATCTGGCCTTCAATATTCTGGATCCAAATATGGCAATCAATCCAAGCTTTGTTGCATACGAGGCCGAGACAAAAGACGGTGAACTTTTGAGTGGCATCGTTCAGTCAGAAACTCCCGAATCGGTGACCTTCTTATCGGCTCAAGGAATGCGTCGAGAGGTCGCAAGATCTAATCTGCGTTACTTTCGCTCAGGTGGGCTTTCTCTGATGCCTGAGGGTTTGGAGGAGCTCATGACTCCATCCGAATTGCGTGACCTGATCAGCTTCCTGCAGAAACATGACTAACTTTCCTTTTCTGGTCAGAAGCAAGGAGTGAGAGTAAGTCAGCAGACACAAAAACACCTCGGTGAAACGAATTCACCGAGGCATGCGAGTCAAAAAGTCAAAAATCAAGCCTTCGCAGCTTCGTAGTTGACAGCAGCGGCGTTCCAGTCCACCACATTCCACCAGGCCTTCATGTAATCAGGACGGCGATTTTGATACCTCAGGTAATAGGCGTGTTCCCAGACATCACAACCGATGACGGGCTTGCCAGAACCATCCATGACTGGGTTGTCCTGATTCGGAGTAGAAGCCACTTCAAGTTGACCTTGATTATTCACAATCAACCATGCCCATCCACTGCCGAAGCGTGTGGCACCGGCTGCCTCGAATTTTTCCTTGAAAGCGTCAAAACTTCCAAACGCAGACTGAATGGCCTCACCGAGCGCACCGGCTGGTTCTCCACCCCCGTTGGGCCCCATGATGGACCAGAATAGTGAATGATTTGCATGCCCTCCGCCATTGTTGCGCACCGCGCCACGGATGGCTTCGGGTATGTCTCCAAGATTCGAGATCAAACTCCAGATATCCTTTGAGGAGAGTGCGTCCTGTCCCTCAAGAGCAGCGTTCAGTTTGGTGATGTAGGTATTGTGATGCTTGCCATGGTGAATTTCCATGGTCTGACTGTCGATATGCGGCTCAAGCGCATCGGAGGCGTAAGCTAATTTAGGTAGTTCGTATGCCATAGTTTTCGTAAATGATGTTTAGTCCTGCGTCATTGACGGAACACTGATTGATCAAACTCTCCGTCAAACCAGAACATAGCAATACTTTTGACTAAAAACAAGAGTGTATCATTTCCCGGGTCGCACCGCAGGAGCTTTCCAATTCTTATGCCAAGTCAGATTCCAGAGATTCTCCAGACGCACCAGCTCCACATGATTGTCAGCAAACGCCACATTGACACCACCGGGCAATGCATCTTTCGGATTGAAATTAGTGACGGCAGCCTCACGGCCAGCCCCATGACGCGGAATCGTAAAGCGCACCATTGCACCTTGAAATTTATCTCCATTGTAAAGGTTTCGAGCTGGACGATCCGTCTCAACCGGCCACGCATCCACCCAGACCGAGTCCGCAAAGTATGGGGTTGACGAGGGGGCCCTGACATCCGCCTCTACTTTGAACATGTTCCTCTCATTACCATAGGGACTTTTGGTGTAAAAATATCCATTCAATGCATAACTCCCCTGCCACTTGTTCGTTCCTCCACCATCCACCAACCAAGCTCGATTGATAGTGCCAAAACCGGCACTATCCCTCTTCAAAGCCATATCAGAACGTTCGGGCGCGGACGGACAAAACCTGACATCCTTGATCGCTGCATACTTTTCCTGAAGCTGGGAGATCCAGAGGCAGGACCATGATTCGTAGTGAACCGGTTTACCTGTATCACTGATATACATATAATTGGACAGACTGATCTGCTTGAGGTTTCCAAGGCACTTGATGGCTTTCGCCTTCGCCTTGGCCTTTGACAAAGCCGGAAGAAGCATACCAGCCAGCAGGGCGATAATGGCGATGGCAACCAACAATTCAATGAGAGTGAATGCACTGAAACCAAAACGGGTGTATGAGTTCTTTATATTCATAACTAGTTTTTCTACAAAATTTTAAGATTCCAAATGAAGATCTATGGCTTCAAGAGGATTTGATTCGAGAACCCGCCATCCAATTCAAAATCAAGTCAGGCGAAGAAACCAAAATGAACTTCATGATCAATCCGTTCTGGAAGGCGAAAAAGAAGCATGCTTGTCTCAGACCTTGGGTGAGCCTTAAGGTCAATTGAGAAACAAAAATGGGATTACAGGAAATAACAGAGCCAATGCTGGCCAAGGCAGCAGGCTGGGAGGCCATGAAATCGGCCAGGCAATACATTCAATCAGGTGCCGTTCGATCAGCTACCTGGAAGGCTCCAAAAGCAATGGGGTTGGTGCACACGGGTTCGATCGAATACAAGGCAGGACTGATCTTCGAATCGGAAATCGATATTGAAAATTTCTGTAGCTGCCGACAATCCAGAGAGTTTGGGACTTTATGCGCACATTCCGTAGCAATCGCGCTGGCAACACTGCACCCCGAATCCATTCGCTCCTCATCGAAAGGGTCCGAAAACCCAGTTACCCTCCCCGGCATTGACGAACCTGCAAAGCTCCAAGCCAAAGCCCCTGCCGACAAGCCCTGGTTTATCCATGACCCTTCTGCCAATGCAACGCTTGACCTGAGGTTTATCCTGGCACCGAATGCAGTCAGCCAGTTTCATGCAGAATCGATTTCGATGATGATGGAAGGCTCCGAGGGGGGAGCCTTCAAACCCCTCAATTCCCTGGACAGGACAAAGTCTTACCATATCGAAGAACGCAACCAATACATGCTGCGATTCCTCCAAAAGCATGGGGTTGATAAACCAACACCCCTGATCCACCTGAAAAGTGAACATTTCTGTGAATGCCTGGAACTCCTTTCGGGGACAGACCGTTTGTCTCTGGGTAGATCAAAGACAGTTCCCATTACCCAAAAAGCCTGGATACCGCCATTGAGGATCACCCTTGAGCCAAGCGGAGCACTCACGGTCTCTGTTCAAAGTCAGAGCGCTCCCGAAGGAATGTTCTCAGGACAGCCAGGTTATGTTTGGATGAACGGACAATTCCAGCCCATTGGAATCCCGCCGGCCATCATGAGCGCGCTACAGGC
>MDTB01202074.1_pt1 | contig 10440 bp, 8 predicted proteins | sample 811161 | NCBI WGS metagenome assembly MDTB01 (sample SAMN05326650, study PRJNA326480) | marine metagenome | isolation source: seawater | place: Mediterranean Sea | collected 2009
CGGTTTAGAATTTTTGTCATGTATACCAGGCTCTGTAGGAGGTGGTATAAGAATGAATTCTGGATGTTTTGGGTCTGAATTCAAAGACTTTTTAGTTTCAATTCAGGTAGTAGATTTTGAGGGAAAGGTAAGCTCGATTAGAGCAAAGGATATCATTTTTGGTTATAGAGAGTGCAATTTGCCTAATGATTTAATCTTCTTAAGTGCAACATTTGAATGCAAAAAGAGTAGCAAGGAATTAATAAGAAAAGAAATTGAAAGATTAAAAAAACTTAAAGAATCATCTCAACCTCTAAGAGTCAAAACTGGAGGAAGCACTTTTAAAAATCCAGTCAAAAGTACCGAAAGAAAAGTTTGGGAACTTATTCGTGAAAGTGTACCTGAAGATATTAGTTTTGGGGATGCTAAAATTTCATCTAAACATAGCAATTTCTTTGTTAATTCAAAAAATGCCTCTTTTTCTGAGATGAACAAGTTGATTAATTTTGTGAAAGATGAAGTCAAAAAAAAAACAGGTATATCTTTGGATCTTGAGATAGAAATAATAGAATAGATGAAAAAAAGAATTCTTATTCTCGGAGGTGGTATCTCAGGAGAAAGGTCTATTAGTCTCAAAACTGCAAAAGCAGTAAAGAATTGTATTAAAAAAAAATATAATTGTAAAATAGTTGAGCCCGATGAAAATCTAACAAAAAATATTGATAAATTTTCTCCTCATGTTGTTTTTAATGCCTTGCACGGTAGATTTGGTGAAGATGGTTTCATTCAAACTTATTTAGAGAGCAAAGGTCTTAGATACACCCATTCTGGTGTTTTATCCTCTATGATGGCGATGGATAAAGAAATTTCAAAAAAAATATTTATTAAAAATAAGATTTTAACACCAAGGTTCCTGAAAATTAAAACAAATTTAGATAAAAAAAAAATAATTAAGCTATTAAAAAAAAAAATTAATTTTCCAGTTGTTATAAAACCTATTAATGAAGGATCAAGTTTAGGTGTTTATATTTGTAATGAAAAAAATGTTATTCAAAATTTAAATAAGCTTAAAGTTTATGATGAAATTTTAGTAGAAGAATTTATACCAGGAAGAGAAATTCAAGTTGCAATCCTTGGTAAAAAAAAATTAGGAGCAATAGAAATAAAACCTGTAAGAAAGTTTTATGACTATAAGGCTAAGTATAGTTCTAAGGCAAAAACAAAACATATTATTCCTGTAAATATTAAATCAAAAGAATATCAAAATGTGATGAATATTGCGTTAAAAGCTCACAAAGTTTTAAAGTGCAGAGGAGTTACCAGATCTGATTTTAGATTTGATAATGGAAAGTTTTATCTTTTGGAAATTAATACTCAACCTGGAATGACAAATCTTTCATTAGTTCCAGAAATAGCATTATACCATGGAATGAATTTCTTTTCATTAATAGACTGGATTATAAAAGATGCTTCAAAAAATAGATAAGAAATATATTTTTTTTTATTTAATTATTTTTCTAATTTTATCTTCAATACACAATTCAAATTTTAAACATAATAATTTTTTTATTGTAAAAAAAATAGAAATTGTTGGTTTAAATAAAGCAGATAATTTACTTTTTGAAAACAAATTAACAAATTTAATAGGATCTAATATTTTTGCAATAAATAGAGAATCATTTAAATTTATTAATTCTGTAAATTTAATAAATAGATATAATGTAAAAAAAATATATCCTAATCAGATTAAAGTTTATTTAGAACCAGCTGTAGCTATAAGCATCGTAAGATATCTGAATGAATTATTTATTTTAGGAAATAACGGAAAAATAATTGAATTAGAAAATTTACCAAAAAACGTACCTGAGGTTAATGGAACAAACAATATAAAAAAAGTTTTTCAAACTACTGAAATTATAAACAAATCTAATCTTAATATTAAAAATATTAAAAAGATAATTTTTTTCCCAAGTGGAAGGATTGATGTAGTATTTAAAAATAAAAAAAAGATCAGATTTCCAACTAATTTAGATATTGATAATCTGAACTTTAGTTTAAGACTTATTGAGGATGAAGAATTTAATAAATCAAAAATTATAGATTTAAGAATTCCTAATAAAATTATTACTTATGATTAATAAAGATAATCAATATTTTTACTTTGCAATAGTAGGTCAAAACTTTCACATAAATTACTTTAGCTCAAAAGATAACAATTTGAATTATCAAAAAAAATATCTTATGCCAGATACTTTAGGAAACAATTTAAATTTAGTTATACTTACAAAATTTATTTCAGAAAAAGTTAAAGATTTTGAAAAAGATGTTGGAAGTTTTATTGAAAAAGTAAACGTAATTACAGATGCCAAGAACGATCAATTCTCTTTAAGTCTAAAAAATAAATATAATTCTGACAAAATAAAAGAGACTGATGTTATAAGACTAATTAGTGACGCTAAACAGCAAATTATAAGAAACAATAAAGATAGTGATATATTACATTTATTGGTTGATAAATATATTGTTGATGGTGAGGAATATCTAGAGTTTCCAGAAAATAGAGATTATAAAGAATTTATTATTGAAGTTAGTTTTATTACAGCTCAAAGCTCTACTATAAAAACACTAAATAAAATCTTTAAAGATTGCAATATTGAGGTAAAAAAAATTATCAGTCATCATTACTCAAGTAGATACGCAAAAGAGAGCGATTTAAGTCCTTGTATTGCTGGAAAAAAGGTAATTGATGGTATCAATCCCTCAGAGGTTATTATGCATAACCTTTACAATACAAAGCAAGGATTATTTGAGAAAATGTTCAATTTTTTTAATTAAATCTTGTATTGTTTTGTAACATAACTTGTTTTTTCTTTGATTTTACAGATGAATATAAGTTCTTTTAATGTCAATTTTAAAACAAAAAACATTAAAAAAAGATATCAGTTTATCTGGTGTTGGTCTGCACTCAGGAAAAAATGTTAATATTAGGCTAGTTCCCCAGAGACCAAATACAGGTATATATTTTAAAAGAACAGATTTAACTTCAAACAATATAATTTATCCTAGCGTTTTTAATGTTTCGAGTGCTTCATATTGCACAAAGATTTCAAATGATCACGGGGTATCTATTTCAACTATCGAACATTTAATGGCAGCATTGTATGGTAAAGGTGTAGACAATCTGTTGATAGAAATAGACTCAGAGGAAGTTCCAATACTTGATGGGTCTTCAAAAAATTTTATTGAGGCAATTGAGTCAGTTAATTTTGAAATCAGTGAACAACCAATAAAAATTATAACCATCGATAAAGAAATAGTTTATGAGGAAGGTGAAAAATCTATTTCCTTTAAACCAAGCAAGATAAGCTTAGAAATAGATTTCGAAATTAAGTTCAAAAATGAATTAATCAAAACACAAAAAAACAATATCAATGTCTATATGGATGATCTATCTGATATGTATAATTCAAGAACATTTTGTTTATACGAGGATATAGAAAAACTAAAAAATTTAAATTTAGCCAAAGGTGGTTCTTTAGACAATGCAATTGTTGTTAAACAAAACAAAATATTAAATAAAGAAAAACTTAGAAATGAAAAAGAATTTGTGAATCACAAAATATTAGATTGTCTTGGTGACCTGTATTTATCAGGTTTCAAAATGGTCGGTAAAATTTCTTCTTGCCAGGGTGGTCATCATGTTACCAATCAAGGCTTAAGAAAATTACTGAGTAAAAATGAAAATTTCTCAATAATTGAGCTAAAAGAGAAAAATATTCCGCATTCCTTTTTGAACAAGAATATCCTAAAATCCATAGCATAAGATTAATTTTATAATTAATTTTAAAATTTGCTTACATATGAATTTTTTAAAAATTTTACTGATATTTTTTTTATTATCTTTTTTTCTAAATAATTGTGCAAAAAAAGAAAAAACTTCCCTAGTAGTTGAGGAAGATGCAGAGCTACAAATGATCCGAGCATTTAGAGAGGGTTATGAAGAATTTCAAGAAGGTGATGCCCTATATGCTGCCAGAAAATTTAATGAAGCAGAATTATTATTTCCTCAATCCTCATGGGCTCCAAAAGCAGCTTTGATGTCAGCATATGTATATTACGCTCAAGATTATTATTTTGATGCAGAGTCTGAATTAAAAAGATTTATAAGAACTTACCCTAAAAGTCCGGATTTAAACTATGCTCATTTTCTACTTGCAATGTGCTATTATGAAAAAATTGTAGATGAAAAAAAAGATTTAGGTCCATTATTGAAGGCACAAGAAAAATTTAATTTTATAATTAAAAATTATCCTAACTCAGATTATGCCCTAGATGCAGGATATAAACTTGACTTAATTCAGGACTATTTAGCGTCTAAAGAGATGTATATTGCCTCACATTATATGAAAAAGAAAAAATGGATCGCATCAATTAATAGATATAAAACAGTGGTTGAACAATATGATAAAACGATTTATGCAGAAGAAGCCTTACATCGTCTTGTGGAATTATATTTTATTATTGGCTTAGAGAATGAGTCTAAAAAGTATGCTTCCTTGTTAGGCTACAATTATCAATCAAGTAAATGGTACGAAAAATCCTATAAGATATTTAATAAAAAATATAAATCAAAATTAGAATTAAAAAAAGAAAAAAAAAGTATGTTAAAAAAGTTTAAAAAACTTTTAGATTAAAATGTTAAAAAGTTTAGCCAAAAGAGAATATAAAGAAAAAATAAAACAATATAAAAAATATAGCAAGAAATACTTCGAAGATAGTGCGCCAATAGTTTCAGATCATAATTTTGACTTGTTGAAAAAAGAAATTTTGGATCTCGAAAAAAAATTTGATTTTAAGGATGTAAACTCTCCCTCTACAACACTAGGTTTTACACCCTACAAAAATTTTGAAAAATATCCACATAGGGTTAAAATGCTTTCTTTATCTAATGCTTTTGACGAAAAAGATTTGATTAGTTTTGAGAAAAAAATTATTAATTTCTTAAATCTTGAAAAAAATTATGAATTTGAATACAGCGCAGAACCTAAAATTGATGGTATATCAGCCTCACTTACTTATAAGACTGGTAAACTAGTTAGAGGACTATCAAGAGGTAACGGAGAAGAAGGGGAAGATATAACTTTAAATTTAAAAACAATATCTGACATTCCTCAATATATAGATAAAAAAAATTTCCCTGATGATATCGATATAAGGGGGGAAGTTTTTATTCAAAATAGTGACTTTGAGAAAATTAAAGATAGTTTTGCAAATCCAAGAAATGCAGCCTCAGGTTCTTTAAGGCAAAAAAACCCAAAAAAAACATCTAAGATCCCCTTAAAATTTGTTGCATATACATTTGGATTTTCTTCAGACGAAACTTCAGACAAACAAACAAATTTTTTAATTAAATTGAAAGAATGGGGTTTTAAAACTTCAGAATTAAATAAAAAAATTAGAGGCATTAAAAATCTCTTGTCCAATCACCAAAACATAGAAAAAAAAAGGTTTGAACTAGATTATGATATTGATGGCATCGTTTATAAAATAAATGATTTTAATCTTCAAAAAAGATTAGGATTTATAACGAATGCACCTAGGTGGGCTATAGCACATAAATTTTCTGCGAGTAATTCAGTTACTGAAATTTTAAATATCGACATCCAGGTTGGTCGGACCGGGGCACTAACACCAGTAGCTAAAGTAAAGCCTGTAAATATAGGCGGAGTAGTAGTTTCCAATGCCACTCTTCATAATGAGGAAGAAATTTTTAGAAAAGATATAAGGATTGGTGATACTGTTAAAATTGAGAGAGCCGGGGATGTTATCCCTCATGTAATTTCAGTCGACTTATCCAAAAGAAAAAAAGAGTCAAAAAAATTTATATTTCCTGTTAATTGTCCATCATGTGGATCCAAAACTGTTAAGGAATATAATTCTCAAACTAAAAAACATGACGCCGTTAGGCGATGTACAAGAGAAGGTTTTAAATGTGAAAAAATTTCTATAGAAAAAATAAAACATTTTGTATCAAAAGATGCACTAAACATCGATGGATTTGGAAAAAAGATAGTCCAAAATTTCTGGGAAATTGGACTAATTAAGCTACCACACGATGTATTCAATTTAAATTTCGCAAAAATATCAAAGTTAGATGGTTGGGGCAGTTTGTCAGTTGAAAATTTAAAAAAATCTATTGATAGATCGAAAAATATCTCGCTAGACAAGTTTATTTTTTCATTAGGTATAAGACATATTGGTCAAGAAAATGCAAAGCTTTTAAGTGAATTTTTAAAGAAAAAAGAGAATTTCTTACGTTTGAAAAATCAAAATTATATTCAAGAGCTGATAAATATTGATGGAATAGGTGATACTCAAATAAGTTCACTAAAGAATTTTTTTAATGAGAAAATAAATTTAGATGTTATTTCAAATTTATCAAAATTACTAAATATACAAAATTTCAAAGAAAGAAATAATAAAGGAAAACTTATAGGTCAGGTCTTCATGTTCACAGGAAAACTTAATAATATTTCAAGAGCAGAAGCTAAATCATTGATTGAAAATAATGGAGGCAAAATTGTGAGCAATGTAACAAAAAAACTTGATTATTTGGTTATTGGAGAAAAACCTACAAACAAAAAAGTAGACTTGGCTAAAAAAAATAAAATAAAGGTAATTAATCAAAAAACATTAGATGAAATGTTAAATTGATTTAATAAGCCACTTTTTTTCACTGAAAGACAAAAATCTATGGATTTTAGAATATACTTCAAAGTGATAATTAATTAAATATTTTTTTTCTTGCGAAGATAATAGTTTAAAATTTATCAAATTAATATCAATTGGTGCTAATGTAAGATTTTTAAAAACTAAATTTTTTTTTTCTTTTTTGATATAAACTAAATTTTCAATTCTTATTCCATATTTTCCTTGCAAGTAAAATCCTGGTTCATTACTTAATATCATTCCTTCTCTTAACTTAACATTATTCCTTTTTGAAATTGCCTGTGGACCTTCATGAACATTTAAAAAATAACCTACCCCATGTCCGGTGCCATGACTAAAATCCTTTTTAACTTCTTTAAGGTACTTTCTTGCTAGCTTGTCAATATTTGATCCAGTTTTTTGTTTTGAAATATTAGCTGTAGCTACAGCAATATGTCCTTTTAGAACTCTTGTGAAAGCATCTTTAATATTTTTGGGCTGCACTTTGAACGAAATAGTTCTTGTAACATCGGTGGTTCCATAAGTGTATTGCCCTCCTGAATCAAAAAGATATAAATCATTTCGTTTTATCTCTCTGCAAGTTTTGTTTGAGGCACAGTAATGAATGATAGATCCATTCTTTCCAGTCGCTGATATAGTGCTGAAACTTGGAAAAAGATAATTTTTATTTCGTTTTCTAAAAGTTTGTAATTTTTTTTCAGCATCAATTTCAGAAATTTTTTTATTTTGATTTTTTTTAATCCAGTATAAAAATTTAGTAACCGCTACGCCGTCATGAACATGACTTTCGATTGTCTTGCTTATTTCTACCTTATTTTTTATTGATTTCATTAAATATAGAGGATCTCCAATTTTTGAAATTTTAAATTTTGAATCTATAAAATTCTCAAGTAAAACTGGGCAAGAATTTTTGTCGATTATAATTTTCTTAACTTTTAACTTACTCAAATAATTTTCAATTTGGTATTCTTTGTAAAAAGATGTTCCTAAAAAATCTTTCTCTTTAAGAATATTTGATGTTTTTTTTATATCTGAAAAAAAAGTGATTTCTCCCTTAGTATTTAGTATCATTCTGCAATTAGGTATTGGGCTGAAAGGATTATCTCTTCCTCTTATATTTAAAAGCCAAGCAACATTTTCAGGTGCTGATATAAAAATATGATCTGACCCGTCCTTTTTTAAGACTTGTATCAATCTTTTAATTTTGGCACTTGCTGTTTCCCCAACTACCGTTTGGTTTAACGAGTAGAACTTTTTAGATTTATGATGATTTGAAATATTTGAATTTATTATTGTTTTAGTTATTGGAGTAAGTTTGATTTTATTTCTAAAGTAATATATTAAGCTTCTGGATGTGAAAACCATTGGGTCAAAGCCCAAATTTAAGCTGGAGCTTAAAATTTGATGGGGAAGTTTTTTTGGTATTTCCATTATTTTGAATTTTTTTCCAACCTGAATTTTGGCTTGCTCAACATATCTTCCATCAACAAAAATAAAATTTTTATCTTTTAATATTATTGCTAATCCAAATGATCCATTAAAACCTGTAATGGTTTTAAGCTTATCATTTTGAGCATATTCAGAAAAATACTCATCATTTTTAGGTACTATATAACCATCAATCCCATAATGATAAAATTTATTTTTTAATTCTTTTAACTTTTTAAAGATCATTTTAATCTTTTTTGATATCTAATCCAGCCTGGGCTTCTAAAATTTTCATCATCACTGTCTATATCTTGATTAAATTCAAAATCTTGATCATCTTTTTCAAGATTGTTATTCTTTTCAATAAATTTTTCTGGAAGCTCATCTATAAACCTTGACGATAAACTATCTATCCAATCACCTTGGTAAAATCTGTTTAATGAAAAAGATATAAAACTTAAATCTTTTGCTCTAGTTATGCCTACATAAGCAAGACGTCTTTCCTCTTCAAGACCATTTTGACCTTTTTCATCTATTGATTTTTGATGAGGAAACATGCCTTCTTCCCAACAAGGTAAGAAAACAGCATCAAATTCTAAACCTTTTGATGCATGCATAGTCATTAAATTTATCTTTTCACCTTCCCACTGTTGATCAATAGAGGTTGCTAAAGAAACATGTTCTAGAAAACTTTCTAAATTATCAAATTCTTTCATTGCGCTTAAAAGTTCCTTTATATTTTCAAGTCTATTTTCATTTTCTAAATCTTTTTTATCTTTTAGGGAGGCAGAATATCCAGATTCATCTAATATAATTTGCAAAAGTTTGACGTGATTTATCTTTTTAATTAAGTGATCATTTCTCCATTTCTCAACCATATTTAAAAATGATAAAAGTCCTAATTTAGTCTTAGGTTTAATTAAATTTTGAGCGATTAAATTTTGTGAAGCAGTTTCTAATGATAAATTATTTTTTCTTGCATATTCATTTATTTGTTTAAACGAAGTTTCGCCTATAGATCTTTTAGGAACATTTGCTATTCTTTCAAAAGCAAGATCATCTTTATCATGTTGAATGATTCGTAAATAAGCAATACAATTTTTAATTTCAGCTCTTTCGTAAAACTTAGTCCCACCTAGTATTCTGTATGGTAGGCCTATCTTCAAAAATCTCTCCTCAAATTCTCTTGTCTGAAATATTGCTCTTACAAGAATAGCAATATTATTATAAGAATATTTTTTTTTAATTTCGTTTTCAATAATATCCGATACACCTATAGCTTCATCTTTACCATTTCTAAAACAATTTAATCTAATTTTTTCACCTTCAGTTTTATTTGAATTCAATTTTTTGCCAAGTCTGTTTTCATTATTTGAAATCAAATGGGAAGCAACATTTAAAATGTTTTGAGTTGATCTATAATTATCTTCTAGCCTTATTATTTTAGTATTCTCATAAACTTTATCAAATTCCAAAAAATTTTTGATCTCTGCACCTCTCCAACTGTAAATTGACTGATCATCATCACCGACGCAGCAAATATTACTATGCAATAAAGTTAAATGTTTAAGCCATTTGCTTTGGATATAATTTGTATCTTGATATTCATCTACCAGAATATATTTAAATTTTTTTGAATAAATTTTGTTAATATCTTGGTTTACTTCAAAAATTTTAACACAATGCAGAATTAAGTCTCCAAAATCACATGCATTTAGATCAGTAAGTTTCTTTTGATATATTTTATAAACTTCTAACATATTTTTCTCTAAAATATGACCTTTTAAAATTCTAACATTTTCTGGATACCAACCAGAGTTTTTCCACTTATTAATTAAAGCTAATACAAAATTTGGAGAAATTTTTTTTATATCGATATTTTTACTTTTACATATATTTTTAATTAATCTTTGCTGATCATCTTGATCTATAATAGTAAAACTTTGTGTTAAATTGACAGCTTTGGCATGTTTTCTCACTATTTTTGCACAGATGGAGTGAAATGTTCCAAGCCACGGTAGGCCGACTGCTTTTTTCTTAAGTATCAGGCCGATCCTACTTTGCATCTCTCTTGCTGCTTTATTAGTAAAAGTTACCGCAAGTATTTCGTTTGGAAAAGCTAAATTTTTTTCAACAATATTCGCAATTCTTGATGTAAGAACCTTTGTTTTACCTGAACCAGCCCCAGCAACAATTAAGAGTGGCCCTGATGTATGTAAAACTGCCTCTTTTTGAAATTTATTTAATTTTTTTAGATATTCAGAGTTTATCATTTATTTTAAATCACTATAAGTCATTTTATAG
>MDTB01234900.1_pt1 | contig 10440 bp, 8 predicted proteins | sample 811161 | NCBI WGS metagenome assembly MDTB01 (sample SAMN05326650, study PRJNA326480) | marine metagenome | isolation source: seawater | place: Mediterranean Sea | collected 2009
AAACATTATTAGGTCACCTACCACTTTTACCGCGATTATTGATACAGGGATAAATTATACACTTCCAGTCTTTTATCAAAATATTGCGGTTGACAGATCAGGTAATCTCTTGGGCTTTGACTTTTGGGATAACGATAACTTCCCTTTTGATAATGATCCGAGAAGCAATCCGTTCTACCCCAGGCATCATGGAACAGCTGTTTTCAGTGTAATCTCTAGCGAAGCACCAAAGTCAAATATCGCTGTTTATCGTTTTCCTGCCGATGATATGTGTAAATTTAAAGAGCTCATTGATCATATAGCCAAAAACAAAATCAGGGTTGTCAATCTATCGATGGGATCAAAAAGCCGAGACGAGTGGCGGTGTTTCGAAAAAGCAGCACTTAATCATTCGAATATTCTTTTCATCGTTTCAGCAGGAAACGATCAAAGCAATATCGATGTCAATCCATTATATCCGGCCAGTCTGTTATTAGAAAATATGATTGTTGTTACATCATCAGACCTACTTGGAAGACTTGGTAGAGGATCAAATATCGGACTATCCAGCGTCGATTTCATGATACCAGCAGAACGCGTCAAAGTAATCGATCACAGAGGAGTAAAGACGGTTTCCGGTGGCACCAGTTATGCTGCACCTCGATTAACAGCACTAGTAACTAGATATCTGGAAAAAAATTCTGGTAAAAGTATTCAAGACATAAAACAATTTTTAATTTCAAGAGCAATCCCTACTACAAAAAAAACCACTAAGTATGGCTGGATACCCGACCCCTCGGATAATTTTGGTATCGAATGATGAGATATTTAGTTTGCTAATGCATTTTCCAAAAAGTCTTTTGCTAAATCGGTTTCATTAGGATTATATTTCTTTTTAAGTTCGAGAACTTGATATCCGAAAACTGAATCGTTTAACCGACCAGCAACTTGAATTCCCAGACGCAAAGCCTGAGGGTTTTCAGGCGTGATTTTATAAAGCCTTTCAAGCACCGGTTTTTCATCCTCAATTCGCTTGTCAAGATGATAGGCAATCGCAAGAGAAAGAAGAGTATTGGGACTGATGGGATCAAGCTGTAAGCTCTTTTTCAAAAAATCTATTGACTCCTCTAACATACCCCATCTACCGAAGGTTTGGCCTACTTGATCCAGTAATTGTTTATTTTTTGAGCGTGAACAATTTCTGCGTATTTTATCAATCAATCTAACGTCAGGTTTCTTGGAAAATTTATGAGCATAACCGAGACCATCTGCACATAATCTGATAGCTTTACCTTGCGCCTTGAACTCATCAACATACTTGATATCACTTGCATTCTTTATTTCCTGCAACATCGAGATAGGTATCGCCTCGTTTATTTCTCCGTCACCTGAAGCCAAAATACCAATTAAATTGCCTTGGTTATCAACCAAGGCCCCACCGCTGTTTCCAGGCAAACTTTTCGCGTTGGTATGGATCCTTGATTGTGACAGTGATTTTTCGGGAACTGCCAAAATTTGACCACTTGGGTAAATACGGTTCTGATTTCTTCCCTGATCAAATGCGACAACTTGAACTAAATCTCCAACTTTAATAACCCCAACTGGTCCTGAAGGAGCAATCGGTAAAGGTTTTTCAACCTGCAATAAAACCAAATCGACCGCAATGTTATGGGGCCGAATTTTGGCATTCAATATTTTGCCTTTATTAGTTCTAATTAGAACTGATTCGAAATCTTCGACAACATGTCGGTTTGTTAAAATCATAGTATCTTCAATAATAACGCCACTCGCGACCATCATTGGGGTCTTAATGCCGACCACATGATTCTTCCAGTAGCAGATCTGTTTTTTTTTCGAGCAGTCGGCCGCTTCAATGGCTTGCATTATTAAAACACTAAAAACACAACCAATAAAAATTGAAACATGCCTTAAAATCATTAAAAATTTTGGGATCTTAAAAAAATAATTCATGTTTTATTGTTACCTAGATTTACTAGCTTATTAAGTTTAATTGTTATCAATTAAACCCAATCCATACAAGTCGTTAAAGAGAAATAGTATGAGGAATTGCAAATTGATCCATCTCAAATGAGTATTTCGTGAGGGCAATCACCAAACACTATGTTTTTAGTTCGTGATAAAAGTTTCATATTCTGTCGCAGCATATTCGGCTCTAATAATATAATTATCAGTCGCCCAACGGCATCTTAAGCCTCAATCGATGTTATTTGATCTAAAGAATAAAGAGATTATTTACTGACTGACCACCACAAATCATTAAATGGTATTTCTTTATCTATGGCTTGCTGTGCCTCTTTTAATGATAACCCTTTTGTTTTAAGAAGTGCTAGCGGAAGATTCCAATCGACTGACTCAAGGAGCGCTTGGCCCTCTTTATCATCAATATTAACAAGTTGGGTCAATAACCTAAGTTGACGCTCACAAAGTTTATTATTGGAAGGTCTTAAATAAATCATAGCGTTTCCAAAAGTTCGACCAAGCAACATCATCGTGTGGGTTGATAAAAGATTTAGAACTATTTTTTGAAGCGTTCCAGCTGATAGACGGGTTGAACCGAGTAATGACTCAGATCCGCTCTTTGTTAAAATGAGGTGACTACATAGATCATTCATTTTCCCTTCAGGGTTACTTGTTATGCCGATTGTTAGAGCATCGGTCTCTTTTGCTATTCGCATTACAGCGCACGTGAACGGGGTATTACCTGACGCAGTTATTCCAATCACAACATCGGCATCACCTAAACCGATTTTAACCGCCTCCCGTTGTCCACTCGCTACGTCATCCTCAGCACCTTCAACCGCGCCTAACAAAGCTGCCTCACCTCCAGCCACAAGATATCTTATTCTCTCTATCGGCCAGCCAAAAGTTGGCCATAACTCAATGCCATCTTGTACTCCTAGTCTAATTGACGAACCTGCTCCGACATAAACTATCCTACCAGAACCTTCTCTCAAATGATTCGAGGACGCAATTGAGGCGGCAGCGATTTTATTAGTTACTGATCCGAGTGAACTAATAGCTGAAAGTTGAGACTCAAGAAGTTTTTTAATTGCCCTTTGTGGGGAATGTTCCGTAACAAATTCTAAATCAATCAGTCCATCTTCGGTGGGCGACAGATCACCAATATTTTTCAAATTTTTTTCTCATTTAATAACTAATAATAACGGATTATATTGTCTCGATGCATTCCCAATTTCAGAAGCCAAAATAGGGCTTAAACAAATTTAAGCAAACCCTACGGGCTTCCTTTGAAATAATAAAATGATTCTTTAACAAATACTATGCACCAGTTAAATTAAGACAATTACTAACCTCAACTTTGATCAAAAATTACCCCTTGCTTTGGTTATTATCAAATAATCTGTCTTTAAACATACCGAGTTGCCAAAATAGCGATAATGAAATAATTGGAAACCAGCTTTTTACTGCTTACAAGTTTAATGCTAGCATTTAGATAAAACAATTCTGTCTATCTAAATTAATTAAGAGCCCTTTCCAAAAACAACTATTAAATAAGATAACCACTAGCTGAATTTATCTGGGTACCTGTTATCATGTAACTATCAAATCTCCAAATAACTTTGACTCTACGTTCAAAAAAAACTAAACCCTTTTTACGAATAAAACACTATCTGTGATTTCATATAAGATCAAGTAACGAAGGCCCATTCAATGCTGAGAAAGGTTTCAATTGGATAATAATCCTCTCTTTAATTTCTAAAAATGCCTCCATTACTTTACATCTCGGTAAATGCGAGGTCCAAATCGAATCCCCATACTCCTTGGTGACATGCTTGTAATCATCATACGTCACGAAATATCTGAAGAACCATTCTTCTTCATTCTGGATGACAAAGCATGATATCTCAACGTGATATGAACTGAACACAGAGATGTCAGGTAACAAAATAATTCTTTGATCAAGATCAACATCACGCTCCTCATTTGTTATCCAGTATGTTATCCCATAGTCTGATTCACTTACGATAGAAATTGGATTAGGTTTCCAATAACTATCTGCATAAATTCCATCAATTTCATCGATAAAAAACATTAGCAGTTCAAATGCATTCATTAAAAACAGTATACCTCTCCGCGATAGTCAAGGTATTGAAACATCATGCTTGACGGAATTATTTAAGAATCTCATACGACTGATGCCTATCAAATCAAGATGAAATTAGTTACAAAAATCCAGCTCTTTGGCACAGATATTCGAAACAATCAACAACTATCATTTATCAATTTTTTCCTATCCTAGACCGATCTTTTCGCCAAAAAGGTTTATCAACTTCGGAAAAACACTGTCTTAATGCAATGCAATTTTAACGTCCTGTGCTCCATTCCAAAGAATATCCTTCCCCATTGCATTAAGTTGCTCAACCCCTTCGTTTATTGATATAAAGTGATTCCCAGCCAGTTGGCCTACTCTACTGGAAAATGAAACATTACCGTAAGAGATAAGAATCTCAGCCTCACTGATGCCACCCGGATAAAGAATAATCTGCCCAGCACTCGGGTAACTAGTATTATTTTCAAAAGGAAGGTCAAAATGATTTTCGCCGAGGGGGACCCAAACACCCTCTCCACTCCATCGCACGTGAATGACCTTGGTACTGTATGGCATTAACTTTCTAAACTTACTGCAAGTGACTGGTGCTTTATTATCCTCAAAATCTGCCTCAAACTTATATTTACCAATCGAAATTAGCAATTCACTCATGAAAATAACTCCTCAAAAAAAAACAGCAAGTCCACAACTCAAAAATCTTTTCGGGCCAATAAAAATTGATGGTTTCTTAATTTCAATAACCAAACACAAAGAACCAGCAATACTTTTCAGGCCTAAAGGGATATCAAATATATCGTATACATATAATTATTTCGATATTCTAATCTTCTCAAAACGATCCTTAATGTCTTCAAGCCCTTTAACTTCCAAATGACTCAAATCCATAATTGGAGCGCTGGCAATAACTACCGCCTATAGTTTCGTTAATCTTAGGCCATGTTTTCAGCCTCACATTTGCAAACGAGCCCGGTGCCCTGCCGTATATAAAGCTTGCTATTGGTCGAATCAATTTATCAATACGCGCAGCTGACTTAAAATCTCTTCTTTTTAAAAAACATAGATTTGCCGAATGATGGTATGAAATTAAAACTTATAAAGACATTGATAGACCACGGACACTTAGAACAAATATTAATTTCTCAAGACATATGCACAAAAACGCGGCTGAGACATTTCGGTAGTCATGGATACTCGTATACAATAAAGCATATAATTCCATTAATGAAAGAGAGGTGTTTTTCTGACTCCGAAATTTTAACGATTCTCCAAGAAAACTCCAAACGTTTGCTTACGCTTTGAATATCGTACAAAAGATCGTAAAAGACATACTAGCAGGAATAATCTGATAATGTTAGTGAAATCTTCGCACTCTAAAATAAACGAACATGTCCTTCTTATCCATCTCACCAAATAGCTTATAGTTTTTTATCTGAACCATTCCACTTCCTAAAAGTGAACCACCGATATTTAAAAAGTATTGTCATAATTTTAATGCATCCCTTTGACGTCTTGTCCGTCAACTCTTGGAACAAGCGCCCGCATAACCTGATGCATATCAAGATAACCTGCAAGCAAACCATTCTTCATGACTTTAAAAGACTTCGAAATATCACCTTGAACACGGCCTATAATAGCTTCGAGTGTATCGTTATGATCAATCTCTATCATTAATGAATCAGATAAACTACTATCTATACGGGTGCTTTCTGTCATTATCGACCTTGCCCGAAGAACCCTTGCACGATTTATGTCACTAACAAAGCGCTCAATATAAGGGTCTTTCGGATTCAATAATATTTTTTGCGGCTCGTCTTGCTGTATAATGTAACCATCTTTCAATATCACTAAATGATCCGCAAGCTTCAAGGCCTCATCCAGATCATGAGTTATAAACACGATAGTTTTTTGAATTTCGCTTTGTAATTCTAGGAGCAAATCTTGCATTTGTGATCGTATAATCGGATCCAGAGCTGAAAATGCTTCATCAAGCAACATAATCTCTGAGTGCGCACACAAAGCTCTTGCAATACCCACTCTTTGCTGCATTCCCCCAGATAACTGGTGGGGGTAATGATTTTCAAAACCTTGTAGGCCAAGCCTATTCAACCATTTTTTTGACTCTTGCACCTTTTGTTCTTCGTCATCTCCCCTTACTGACATTGCGAGAGTCGCATTTTCCTCCACAGTTCTGTGCGGGAAAAGAGCAAATTTTTGGAACACCATCGACATCCTTTTTCTACGTAGGTTTAAAAGTTCATGTTCCGCAATTGATAAAATATCTTCACCGTCAAGGAAAATACTCCCCTCAGTAGGCTCTATCAATCTATTGAAGTGTCGAATCAACGTTGATTTCCCAGACCCAGAAAGTCCCATTATTACAGTAATTTGTCCACCATTTAAGTCAACATTGATGTCCTGGAGACCCAAAACATGCCCATGCTTTTCAAGCAATTCTTTTTTTGATACCCCACCTCGTACAAGTTCCATCATAGCTAATGATCTCGGACCAAATATTTTGAATAGGCCGACAACCGATAATTTTACTTTCCGCTTATGATCATTAATCAAATTTATGACCTGTGAACTCTATTAATTCTATTTAGCGCAGCCTTGCTGGCCCGATCGAGAACTACCGCCAAAAGCACAATCCCTAATCCTGCAACAAGGCCTACTCCAAGCTCAAGATTTCGAATCCCTCGAAGAACTAGAGTACCAAGACCTGGGGCCGACACTAAAGAGGCTATTACAACCATCGCAAGAGACATCATAATTGTTTGATTAATTCCGGCCATTATATTTGGGAGTGCTAACGGAATTTCTACTTGAATAAGCTTTTGGCTTTTAGACATACCAAATGCATTTGCTGCCTCTAAAATATCAGGGTCTAGTAGTCGAATACCAAGATCGGTAAGACGAACCACGGGGACAATAGCATAAAGTATTATTGCAAGGCCATATAACTTTGATTCGGTAACAGAAAAAAGAAAAATTAGAGGGATTAAATACACAAACGTAGGAAGAGTCTGTAACATATCCAAAATGGGAATCATCCACTTTTGCAATCGATCACTTTTGGACATGGCTATGCCCAATGGCACCCCAAATACAACGCAAATAATTGTACATACAAAAATAATAGCCAGGGTTTCCATTGCATAATCAAAATGGTCAATAAACGCAAAAAACAAAAAGACTGTTGCGACCAGAACAGACACTGTAACAGAACGAGACACCCATAAAACCGATAAAACCAAGAGTGGAATCGTAATCCACCAAGGGCTCAGGTGCACTAATGATAGTGTCGCGTCCAATGCCCAACTTAAGGGCTCTGTTAGCGGATCTAAAACGATTTTGAGCGAATTCTTGATAGATAAAAAGCCTTCCTCCAAACCTTGAGTGAGATCACGAGTCTGGGGAATTACCGAACAGGCTGCGTGCAGATTATCCAAAGATGGAAATGGTAAAGACTCATCAGTAATTTGATCTTCAGAAACGCCCTTGGCTTTTGCCAAGAGCTGCGCCATCGTCATAGGCCCATCAGTTTTTGCTCCACAATGACTGGTTAGACCAAGTGAATCGATTAACGGGTCGTAAAATGCCATACAATTCGCATTAAATATTAACGATGATTTACATAAAGTCCGTCAAATATTAGTCGACTCAAAGGATTTTGGAAAGTTTTGCTCTGCTTCCTTCATCAAGCCAGTTCGACCAAACATTCTTATAGTTTGTAAGAAAATAAACGGCGGCTTCATCTGCAGAAGCATTATTATCCTGCTTCCAAGCAAGAACGGTACTTAACTCTTGGGTTGTAAACTTTACCTTACTCATAAGCGCAGCCGCCTTTGGTTCGCGTTTCAGGAAGTCAGCAGTAGCTCCAGTCACTACAGGTGCGGCTGGGTATGGTGAAACACGAGGATTTGCACAATCGGGTTTTTGATTACATGCATGTATATCAGCATTCAGCGGTGCGCCCATATCTACAGCAACCATCGGATATTTACCTAAAATAGCGGTTGGACCCCAGTAGTAACCAAACCATGGCGCTTTATCTGCATAAGCTGCTGCGATTGATGTAGCCAAAGTTTCACCTGAGCCATGGTCAAAAATTTCCATAGCGTTTCGAAGACCAGTAGCTTTAATAAGATTATCATTTGCAATCCTGCATCCCCAACCTACTGGACAATTATTAAACCTACCACCAACTAAGGATGGATTTTCCATTATTCCTTTAAGAGTTTTGAGTTCGGGGTGTTTAGTTGCCAGGTATTCGGGGATCCACCAGTTTTCAGCCCCACCCTCCGCATATACTGGCGCGATTGTCTGGACCTTTCCGGCGGCTTCCAATTCCTGATAAACCGAGGAAGAGTTAACCCACATTTCAGTGACTATATCCGGCTTCCCTGTTTCAGCCACAGAAGCTGCTGCTGGAACAGTCGAAGATGGAACCACAGTAACCTTACATCCCAACCCATTTTCCATAAGAAATTTAGAAACAGCGGTTATAACTGCTGCAGAAGCCCAATCCATTTCCGTAATAGATACATCCCCACAAGCCGAATGTGATCCGGAAAATGCTACTCCTGATGACAATAGCATCGCGATTCCTGCGACAAACGACCTTCTTTTGGTATTAAACATTTTTAGCTCCCTATCTTTGGTTTATATTAATTCAGCAGTACTGCTCTTATTTTATATTTATTACGAAAAGTTTATAGGGTGTTATCCAGACAAACATCCTCGAAACAAAAAAACATGTATTGCAAATCTAGATCCTTTCTTTTAGACAATACCTGATTTAGTAATAGTATCAACTTATGACTGCTTCAAAACTAAATATCTATAGGCATAACTACCGGTCTTTTTTCTTATAAAAAATTCCGCAATGCCACTTAGTCTATAAGTTAAAGAGATTAATTCGATATAGTTAAGGAAGAAGTTCTCGCACTTTGCTTAAAACTAAATTATCAACTAGTACTCCTTTCGAGGATGCGATAGACGCATTTTTCATACGATTATGGCCGGGTACCCGTGAATTTTCTTCAGCACTTAAATATTGAAGAAGTGTTTCTATACGATTCTGAAAAACATTTTTACCCGATATCTCAGGATTAATAGCAATGAAGCATTGTCCAGTACCCGGCGGTCCTCCTTTTGCGCCTGAAAACGGACTCGACTCTTTTCCAAGATTTGCACCGCTTAAAACCGCCGCAAAAAGTTCTACCATTATTGCAATATTTACACCTTTATATGCCCCAGCCGGTGCCATAGATCCCGTGATTGCTTCACTTGGATCGGTGGTGGAGCGTCCCTCGGAATCCAATCCCCATCCGACTGGGATCGATTTTTCCTCTCGGAGATATTTCAAAATCTCACTTTTAGATACAACACTGGCACTTTGATCGATTAAAAACCCAAATTCTCCTTCGCGGTCAGGCACAGCTAAAGAAAATGGGTTTGTCCCAACAACTGGTCTAGACCCCCCCGAAGGAGCGATTGAGGCTGGAGCATTTGTAAAGCCTATACCGATTAGATTCTCCTCAGCCAGAGCCCTTGTATGTACGCCAAGCACGCCACAATTGTAGGACCGGGTAATATTCAATATACCGATACCTTGACCTTTCACAGTGGGAATTAACTCTTTAAACCCAAGTTCTATAGCTGGATGGGCGAACCCATTGCGCGCGTCAACCTTTATAGCCGACTCAAATGGATGACTAATAGTTGGGACAGCCTCCGGATCAACCTTACCGCACTTTACATGTTCAATATAAATTGGAATATAAGCCAGCCCATGGCTGGATACCCCTTGAGCCTCGGTAATAGCTGTCGCTTTTGCAAGATACCCTGCATTGGCTTCGGTAACACCCGCGTAAGTCAGTGCTTTAAAAGTTAAATCCTCGATGACCTTCAAAGATAATAACGTATTTTTTTCAGTCATTTCTGCTCATCCTTATTTCAGTCATTATCGCATAATCCAGCACCTGCGCCCGTAAGCCGCGATCTTTCTGACGAGGGCGCATAAGTGAGGCTAGCTAAATCTCTTAAAGCTTCATAATCTGCCGGCAGAATTGTGATCCTTCTTTTCAAACCTAGGGTCTTTCCCCAGATTTTTTTGGAGCTACACTCAATAACAATATTTCTTTCATGGTTGAACCAGCCAGATACATCACCTTTAATAATTATTCCACGATCATCGAGAACGATGCGATTCATAAATTCGTCCTCTATAAAAAAACATGGTTTACTTTCTCTTCCGTATACTTCCAAAACATATGCTAAAAGTACTGGCTGAGCCACATTAAGGATTCTCAATGGAAGATTTTCTATAGTTCTAGATGAAAAATCGAGTAGCCCGCATAAAACAC
>MDTB01021214.1_pt1 | contig 10439 bp, 13 predicted proteins | sample 811161 | NCBI WGS metagenome assembly MDTB01 (sample SAMN05326650, study PRJNA326480) | marine metagenome | isolation source: seawater | place: Mediterranean Sea | collected 2009
TAGTGATCTGCTCCGCTCGCTTCTGGTCGACATCGATCGCGATCACAACACCGAGGAGACAGCTGAGCGGGTCGCCAAGATGTACCTGCATGAGGTGTTCAAGGGCCGCTATCACAGCCAGCCCAAGATCGCCAGCTTCCCCAACGTCAAGCAGCTCGATGAGATCTACACAGTGGGTCCCATCAGCGTGCGCTCCGCCTGCTCCCACCACCTGGTGCCCATCCTTGGCAACTGCTGGATCGGCATCAAGCCGGGTGACCGTGTCATCGGTTTGAGCAAGTTCGCCCGTGTCGCTGACTGGGTGTTCTCGCGTCCCCACATCCAGGAGGAAGCGGTCATGATCCTGGCGGATGAGATTGAGCGTCTTTGCGAGCCCCAGGGTCTGGCCATCCTGATTAAGGCCCAGCACTACTGCATGAAGTGGCGCGGCGTGAAAGAGCCCCAAACCAGCATGGTGAATTCCGTCGTCCGCGGTGACTTCCGCATCGATCCCAACCTCAAGGCCGAGTTTTTCGAGCTGGTGAAACAGCAGGAGTCCGTGCTGGGCTGAGCCTTCAGCGCTTCTGCACCGGTCCGATGGCCGGTGATGCCACCCGTCGGTGCCCCTCTGGTGTGACCACGATGGCCACCGCCATCAATTCCAGTCCGACATCGCGCTCTGCTGGCGTGTAGGTCACGCTCTGGCGCTCCGCGATCAGCACCCAGCCATCGGCACTGGATCGATACCAATGCACGGCGCTGGGCGCCAGTGGCGCCTCGCTGGCGTTGCGCCACTGGGCCCGAATCAACGCTCCCTCCAGGGCTTGGCCCTGCAGCACCAGCGAGCCGAGCGTGTTGATGCTGGATTGGATGCGATCCGCTTGCTGGATCGACGCATCGGTCTGCTGCTTGAGCACCTTGATCTGCTGTTGCGGGGTGAGGTGATTCATCCCCGGGACGCACTCAAGCTGGCCGCCGATCAGTTGGCAGCCGAACAGCATGCCCTGGGCCAGCAGGGGCGCCATCGAGAACGGCAGAGGCATGGCAGGGCGGTTGCTATTCGGATTCTGATTCGCTCAGCCGTGCAGCGCCGCAACAAGACGGGCCACCGCCGCAAGATCCTTGTCCCCAGGCCCATGCTCCACCGAGCTGGAGGCATCCAGGCCCAAGGGCGCTACGCCGGCCCGGGCCAGCTCATCAAGAACTTCCCTGGCATTGTCTGGGCCGATCCCGCCGGCCAGCCACCACGGCACATCCGGTGAGAAGCGCTGCAGCCACTCCAGCGGCAGCCTCTCGCCGGTACCTCCATGCTGGGTGGCATTCCAGGCATCCAGCAGCAGTGCATCGACGCAGCCGCTGTAGCGCGATGCCAGCTCAAGATCCTCAGGCCCACGGATGCGCAAGGCCTTCCAGATCGCCACATCAAGCTGCTGCCGCAGTTGCAGGCAGCGCTCGGGGCTTTCTTCTCCATGCAGCTGCAGCACCTGATGACCGCAGCTCGGCTCCAGCTGATCGCGCTGGTCTTCGCCTGGGTTCACCAGCACCAGAACGCGCTGCACGGTCGGATCGCTCGCGGCAACGGCTTGCCAGAGGGATGGGCGCTGCGGCGGCGGCAGGAACCGTGCTGAGCGCTCCACGGCAATGACGCCGATGGCGCTGACGCCTAACCCTGCAACCGCGCTGGCCTGCTCCGGCTGGGTCAGACCGCAGATTTTGAGCTGTGCTCCCATGCTGGCGTTTCTAGGATGGGCTGAGATCAGTGGGGGCAGGAAGTGAGCAACGCCCCAAGTGGCCAGGGTTGGCGGGTCTTCAAACTGGCGGGAATTCCGCTGTACATCCATCCCAGTTGGCTGTTTGTACTGCTGCTGACCACGGTGTTGTTTCAGCGGCAGCTCGAGGGCAACGTGCTCCTCGGTCTGCTGACAGCCCTGTTGCTGTTTTTCTCGGTCGTCCTGCATGAACTGGGTCACTCGTTGATGTCCCAGCGCGTGGGAGTCAAGGTGCGCAGCATCACCCTGTTCATGCTCGGTGGTGTGGCGACGATGGAACGTGATCCCGCCACACCCGTTGGCGCCTTGCTGGTTGCCGCTGCAGGCCCAGCGGTCAGTGCTCTGTTGGCCATTGGTCTCGGTCTTGCCGTCCATCCCCTCGGCCAGCTCCAGCCTCAGCTGGGGCAGATGGTGTTCTTTCTGGCCAGCCTGAATGCCTTTTTGGCCCTGTTCAACCTGCTGCCCGGTTTGCCACTCGATGGTGGTCAGATTCTCAAAGCTCTGGTGTGGAGATCCAGCGGCAGTCGCGAAAAAGGGGTGCGCATCGCCACCCGCAGTGGTCAGGTGCTGGCATGGCTTGCCATCGTTTTTGGCATTTACGCCTTTCTGCAGACCGGCTCATTTGGAGGCCTTTGGCTGGTGCTGATCGGTTGGTTCTTTCTGGGCTCCTCCCGCAACCAACTGCAATTGCTGGCGCTGCAACGGGCCCTGCAGCATCTGCAGGTGCGTGATGCGGTCAGTCGCCGGCTGCGGGTGCTGGAGCCCACAGCCTCCTTGCGGCAGCTCAGTCAGATGCGTCTTTCCAGCGATGAACCCCGTCCCGATTGGGTCCTGCTCTGTCAGGGGGGACGCTGGAAAGGGTTTGTCGATGACGGTGCCCTCAAGCAGGTGCCCGTGCAGCGCTGGGATGTTGAAACCGTTGCGGAGCACCAGCGCCCCTTGAACGATCTGCCCGCCATCAAGGAGACCGCTCCGTTGTGGCAGGCCGTGCTGAGCCTGGAAGAAGCTCCGCAGGCGCGTTTGCTGGTGCTCAATCCAGCCGGCCTGCCCGTCGGCACGCTTGAGCGGCCTGAGCTCTCAGAAGCCGTGTTGGGGCGCTTGTCGGTGCGCTTGCCCCAGTCCTTGCTTGAGCAGGCGCGGCGCCAAGGCGCTTATCCGCTGGGGCTGTCGCTGGGGCCCATCGCCGAGACCGTCGCCGCATTGCCTGAGGTGCGCGCCGCCGCCGGCGGCCAGGGGTCTGGCCACGCCAACTGATCAGGCGAGCAGCCGAACAACCAGCGCTTGGCCTCGAGCAGCAATTGCTGCTCGAGCATCACGCCGCTGCCCTGGGCCAGAGGTGGTGGTGGAGCTTCCTCAAACAGGGCTTTCCATAGCGCTGGATCAGGATCCAGTTGGATCGAGCCGTGTTGCAGCAGCTGCCCTCGGCGCCAGAGCTGGGCGCTGCCGATGCGTTTGCGGCCGCTGCGGTCCACCAGATCCGCGGCGGTGGCACTGGCAAAGCAGTGGCGCTCCTGCCGGCGCTGGGGCTCTTCTCCAGCGCGCAGCACCGCGCCGAGACGCTCAAAACCGCACTGCAGCCAGTGGTTCAGATCCAGGTAGGCCCTCCGGCCACCGCGCGGTGGCTGGGCCAGAGCAACGGCATAGCAAAGGTCACCGCCGTGCAGCACTGCCGCACCGCCGCTGGGGCGCCGCACCATCGGTAAATCCGCTGTCGCAGCCCGATCAGGAGCGCTCTGGTGATGGCCAAGGGAGAGTGTCGGCTCGCTCCAGCGGTAGAAGCGCAACAAGGCCATAGGGGTCTCCCCAGCGGGCCGGGCGAGTTGGTCGAGCATCCAACGGTCACGCTGCATTTGCTCCTCGCCGCCGGCTTGCAGGCTGGGCAGCACACCCCACCGCTGGCCAGACATCAACGAAGCTGGTGCCGATATCAGATCCCCTTGATGCTCCAGCTGTTCGTGCTGCTGCCTCTCGGCATCCTCGCCGGTCTGCTCTCCGGCCTGCTGGGGATCGGCGGTGGACTGATCTTTTCACCGCTGCTGCTTGCCATCGGCCTGCCGCCCCATCAAGCCCTTGCCACCAGCACCTTGGCCATCGTGCTCACCACCGCCGGTGGGGCCTGGGCCCACTGGCGTCAAGGGCGCTTGCCCCTGCAGCCGAGCCTTGCGATTGGTCTGACGGCTTTGATCAGTGCGCCGCTCTTTGGTGGTTTGGGCCGCCTGCTCTCAGGCTGGGAGCTGCTGGCCCTGCAAGGCTCGATGTACGCAGTCGTGGCCTTCAGCATCAGGCCTCGGCAGCAGGGGGAAGCGGCTGAGGAGCTGGTGCCTCCGATCCCTTTGACCGCCCTGGTGCTGTTAGGGGCACTGGCCGGCCTCTTTGGTGGCCTGCTGGGCCTGGGCGGCGGCCTGGTGATGGTCCCGTTGATGGTGGGGCTGCTGCAGCTGCCGATTCATCTGGCCATTCGCCTCAGCACGGTGGCGGTGTTTCTCGCCTCCATCGGCGCCGGCACCCTGTTCCTTGTCGAGGGGCGCGGTCTGCTGCTGCCGGCGGTGCTGTTGGGCAGCTTGGCATCGGTCTCGGCCCGTTGGGCGGCCTCGCGATTGCAGGCCATCAGCCCGCGCAAACTGGCCTGGTTGCTGCGTCTTCTCGCCCTGGCCCTGGCAGTGGACAGCAGCCGACGGGCGCTCACGTTGTTGTTGCAAAGCTGATCCCCGTTGCTTCAAGCGACGGGCCAGAAACCAGTCTCGACACTGAAGCCCAGCACCGCGGCCATCTGCGCCAGGCGCCCGCGCAACTGGAGCTGATGCTGCTGGCCCCAGTCATCCAGCACAAAGAGCCGGTGGCTGATCCAGAGGCTGAGGGCATCGTCGTCAAAGCGCAGCCCCTCACTGCGGCTGAAGCGATGCGGCACCACCATGGCCACATGGCGGGCCAGCTGTCCGCTGCTGCGCTGCAACACCAGCGGCAGCCAGGGGTAGCAGGCATCGGCCCGCAGACTCCAGAGGCGGCATTCACTCACCTCACTGAGTTCGCGGGGGTCATCCGCTGCCCTGGGCCAGTCCAGCTGCAGCTCGAGGCGATCCTCCAGCTGCAGCAGCCCGCTGGGCTCCGCTGCCGCCATCCCCGTCAAGGGGGCCAGATCCAGGCTGCGGATCTGGTCAGCACTGATCTTGATCAGCAAGGCATCGCTCATGGTTCGCGGCGGGCCACCCGCTGGCTGACGTTGACCGCATGGTCGGCCATCCTCTCGATGCAGCGCAGCACCAGCACGATCAGCAGTTGGTGTTCCTGCGACTCGGGGGCCTCATCGCCAATGTCGCGCAGCTGCTCCACCAGGCGCTCGTAGTCGCGATCCACCAAATCATCGAGGGCCTGGAGCTTCTCCCCGGCGCTGCTGTCCTCTTCGCTGACGCAGTCCAAAGCCAGGGCCAGGAGGGATCGACAGCGATCCAGCATGGTCAGCACCGCATCGCGCTGACTGACCGGCTGGGCTGGAAGCAGCTGCTCCCCAAGGCTGGCGAGCTCTTTGCAGTAGTCCCCGAACCGCTCGAGATCGCGCAGGCAGTGCAGGTAACTGAGCACTTCCCGCACCTCGCCTGAACTGAGCATCCGCTCGGTGAGCAGAACGGCACAGCGCTCCTCCAGCTGGCGGTAGAGGAGGTCAATGCGGTCGTCACCTCGGCGGATCTGAGGGGCGGCCTCCATGTCGGGGACGGCCAGCACGGCCCTGGCGAGCACCGCGGATTCCTCCACCATCGAGCCCAGCAGCAGCAGCTGCTGTTTGAGATGGCTGATGGGATCCTGATCGGCCTCCAGGCCGCGGCGGTCCCCAGCTAGACGGCGCCAGGCGGTGAGCAGCACAGGCATTGATCCACTGGCTACACGCTACGAAGCATCAGCCATCAAGACCTGTGACAGCCGAGCGCCAGGGGGAAGAGAGCGGAGAAAATGGGCAGTGTTGCTTTGGCTCATCCATGTCCCAAACCGAGATCTTCATTGCTCTGGTGGTGGCTGCCCACGCAGCGGTTCTCGCCCTGCGCCTGAGCATCAGCCTGTATCGCGCCTGATCTCATTCCGCCTTGGCAGTGGCGGTGACGTGCGCTACAAGCGGATGTCATCGTGCTCCGCAGTGCGCCAGGTCTCCCGTCCACCAGCGCGTTCCGCGGCCGCCCATCCGGCTTCCCTGCGCCGGCAGGGTTCCCATCTCCGCCCTCTGGCATCGGACACGACGCCCGTCGTGCTCGCCTCATCTGGCGCTATCGCCCGTGAGGAGATGGTCTTTGCAGGCCTGGGCCTTGCGCTGAAGACCGTGGGTTTCCTGCTGGCCCTGATCACCCTCACCAAGCTCGCCTTAGCCCATCAGCAACGGCTCGAGCGCCATGGCGAGATCAAGGCGGTCCTGCAGCTCCAGCTCGATCGTCTTGATCGCCAGAAGCATGAGCTCGACCGTCTCTTCTCCAGCGACGGTCATCAAACCCTGTTCCGTCGTGAGGAGCAGTGGATCGCTCCGAACCGCCGCCGCATCATCTGGCTGCCGCCAGAGACCACGTCCCCTTCAATCCAGTAGCCCGTCCCATGACCAGTGCCACCACTTCCGCTGCGGATCGGCTGGCCATCGTCACCGGCGCAAGCTCCGGGGTTGGCCTGTGGTGCACCAAGTCCCTGATCGATCGCGGCTGGACCGTGGTCATGGCGTGCCGTGATGTGGCCAAAGCCCAGCGGGCTCTCGATGAACTGGCGCTGAACCCAGCGGCGGCGCCGATCATCCTTCCGCTTGATCTGGCGGACCTCGATTCGGTCAGGGCCTTTGTGGCTGCCTTTCGTGGCTTGGGCCGGCCCTTGAGCGCCCTGGTCATCAATGCTGCGGTCTACAAGCCCCTGCTGAAGGAACCGGAACGCAGCGCCCAGGGCTATGAACTTTCGATGGCCACCAATCACCTGGGCCATTTCCTGTTGGCCAGGCTGCTGCTGGAGGATCTGCAGGCGTCACCCCATCAGGACAAGCGCCTGATCACCCTGGGCACGGTGACCGCCAATTCCAAGGAGCTGGGCGGCAAGATTCCCATCCCAGCCCCTGCTGACCTTGGTGATCTCTCCGGCTTTGCCGCAGGGTTCCAGACCCCCATCTCCATGGCCAATGGCAAGCCCTTCAAGCCAGGTAAGGCCTACAAGGACAGCAAGCTGTGCAACATGATTACCAGCCTGGAGCTGCACCGACGCTTCCATCACGCCACAGGCATCTGCTTCAGCTCGCTGTATCCAGGCTGTGTTGCCGATAGTCCGCTGTTTCGCAACAGCCTGCCGGCGTTCCAGCGGATCTTCCCCTGGTTCCAGAAAAACCTCACCGGTGGCTATGTCAGCCAGCCCCTCGCTGGTGAGCGGGTGGCCCAGGTGGTGGCCGATGCGGAGTTCATGGCCTCAGGGGCGCATTGGAGCTGGGGCAATCGTCAGCGCAAGGACGGGCAGGAGTTTCAGCAGGAACTCTCCGATAAAGCCACCGATCCGGCCACGGCGCTGCGGATGTGGGAGCTCTCCAGCCAATTGGTCGGCCTGCCGGCCTGAGCTCACTCCTGCGGCAGGGCGGCCAGGGACTCCTTGCTGCCCATCACCACGAGCCGTTCGCCTTTCTGCAGCACCTGTGAGCCAGGCGGGTTCACTGTGAAGGAGTGCTGGGGACCAGCGGCCAGCACCGTGACGTGATGGTTGCGGCGCAGGTTGAGCTGCCGCAGCGACTGGCCGGCGAAGGTGGAGGGCACCAGGATTTCTTCGATGCTGTGTTCGGCGTCCAGCTCCAGCCGTTCGAGCAGGTTGGGTCGCACCAACTCCTCCCCAAGGCGCTGACCCTGCATCTTGAGGGGATAGACGACGCGATCGGCACCGACGCGTTGCAGCATCTTCATGTGGATGTCGCTAGTGGCACGGGCAATCACCTGTTTGACTCGGCTCCCGGGTGCGTCCTTGGCGATCAAAGTGGCGGTGATGCTGGCCTCGATGGACCCAGCGATGGCCACAACAACGGTGTCCACCTGCAACACGCCTGCTTCCCGCATCGCCTCCTCATCGGTGCAGTCCACCAGTCGGGCTTCGATGGAGGGCTCAAGTTGCCGCAAATCATCAATGGCCCGCTCGTTGTCATCGAGGGCCAGCACTTCCGCTCCCCAGCGGACCAACTCTTCACAGACCGCCACCCCAAAGCGACCCAGGCCGATCACGGCATAGCCATCAGCTGTGCCGCGGCGTTTGCTCTGCGGTGCCCAGATCGAGGTGTAGGAGGGGAACTGGCCCATGGTGAGGCGCTCGCTTTAGAGAATGATCTCCTCTTTGGGGTAGCGCACGCGACTCGGGGGGCGGCGGCCAAAGAGGGCGGACAACAACAACAGGATGCCGAGTCGCCCGACAAACATGCCCACCAGCAGTACCAATTGCCCCCAGCGGTCCAGCCGTGCGGTGATCCCGAGATCAAAACCCACCGATGCAAAGGCTGACACGCAGGTGAACAACTTCTCGAGAAACGTGAAGCGCTCCTCACCCAGCAGGCCGACGCCGGTCTGCCCCAGCCCAAGCAGCAGGGTCATCAGCACAACCACCCCGGCGGAAGCCAGGGTGATCCCAACGGCCCGCAGCACCTGCTTGCCGGGAATGCGGCGGCGATTGATCACCACCTCATTGCGGTCCTCCAGGGTCGAGCGCGTGGTGCAGAGCAACACCGCAAAGGTGGTGGTCTTGATGCCGCCTCCGGTGCCGCCGGGGCTGGCGCCGACGAACATCAACAGAATCAGCAGAAACAGCCCTGCATGGGAGACCGTCTCCTGGGAGAGCGGCACGGAGACAAAGCCTGCCGTGCGCGCCGAAATCACCTGAAACATGCTCAGACCGGCTTTGCGTAGCAGTGGCAGATCTGCCATCACGCCGTTGGGCGCGAGCCGCTCGGTGAAGAGCAGCAGCAGGGTGCCCGTCACCACCAGCAGGGCGCTGCTGCGCAGCACAATGCGGCTATGCAGGCTGAGCCCCCGCCAGTGCTGGGGCCCGCGCCGATTGGTCCAGAGGTCCTGCAGCACCCGCCAGCCGATGCCACCGGCCAGCACCAGCGCGGCGATGACGCCGCAGACCACAACGTTGTCCTGGTAACTGAGCAGGCTGTCGGACCAGAGGCTGAACCCCGCGTTGTTGAAGGCACTGATGCTGTGAAACATCGCCGCCCAGAGTCGTTCGCCCCGGTTGCTGATGTCTCGGAAGCCAAAGCTGTAGAGCAGCACCGTGCCGATCAGCATCAACGCGGTGGCCGAGGCCAGGATCGCCTGGAACGTCGAGCCGATCCCACCGACGCCGAATTCATCGAGTGTGCGTCCCTGGTCGATGCGTTGGCGCAATCCCGAGCGCCCCTGCACAAACCCCTGCAAAAAGGTGCTGATGGCCATCAGTCCAAGGCCGCCGGTGATGATCAGCGCCGCCAGCACCATCTGACCGAACAAGGTGAGCTCGCTGCCCACATCGATGATCGACAGCCCGGTCACCGTGATGGCGGAGGTGGCGGTGAACAGGGCCTCCCACAGATCCACGCTGGGGCGTGAGCACAGCGGTGTCGCCAGCAGCAGGGTGCCGCTGACGATCACCAGCAGACCGCTGATGACCGTGAACTGAGGGACAGTCAACTGGCGCTGCCAGCCCTTCATTGCAGTTCGAACAGCAGGAGATCGGCGCCGGCGGCGGCCACCAGTTCGCGAATCTCACCTGTGCTGAAGCCCACGCCATCACCGCGCTGCAGCAGCTGATCATCCATCGCCACCGCCCCATCCACCAGTTGCAGCCAGCCCAGGCCGTTGAAGCCCATGGGCAGGCTCAGTCGATCGCCCATCTCAGGCCGGGCCCGCCACAGCCGCACCTGCTGCTGCAGCGCCATGGCCCCATCCAGGCGTTGCGGATCCAACAGCGGTGTCCAGCCAGGACCGACGCTGAAGGCCTTCTGCTCATAGGCCGGCTCACCACCGGCGCGCTGGGGTGTGACCCAAATCTGCAGCAGTCGGCATGGGTTGGTGCTGTGATTCATCTCGCTGTGGACCACGCCGCTCCCGGCACTCATGCGTTGCACCTCGCCGGCTTGGATCACCGCCCGGTTGCCCATGGAGTCCTCGTGGGTGAGCTCCCCGTCCAGCATCACCGTGACGATCTCCATGTCGTGATGGGGGTGCATGCCGAAGCCCTGCCCTGGAGCGATGGTGTCGTCATTGATCACTCGCAGCGGCCCGTGGCCGGTCCAGTCGGGGTCGTAGTGGCTGGCGAAGCTGAAGCTGTGCCAGCTCTCGAGCCAGGGCAGACGGCTTTGAAACCGCTCGGAGGCAGGCCGCAGCCTCAGGCTCTGGGGTGCAATCGAAGGGTGCTGCATGACCGGGCTCAGAGCTGGAGAGGGGCGCATTGCAGCAGCCGTTTGAGCAGATCCTGAATGGAGTCGTCCTTGGCTGGTTTGGCGTGGTTGGAGAGAAGCTGACGCCCCACCACCTGGGCGCCGAGGTGGGTGAGTTGGATGCGCAGGGAAAGCAGCAGCTCCATGCCTCCTCCGCCGGAGAAAGTGGCCATGGCCACGGGGCGACCGTTGAACAGTGCCCTGAAGTCTTCCCCCTGCACCGATAACCAGGCCACGGCGTTGGTGAACACCGGTGGAATCGATCCGTTGTATTCCGGCGCGCAGATCACCCA
>MDTB01106205.1_pt1 | contig 10439 bp, 7 predicted proteins | sample 811161 | NCBI WGS metagenome assembly MDTB01 (sample SAMN05326650, study PRJNA326480) | marine metagenome | isolation source: seawater | place: Mediterranean Sea | collected 2009
AAACTTCTATCAGGCGCCATGCCATTGAATGTAATAGGTACTGGAACTGAATTTTATTCTCTTCGTGAATTTGTACCTGGAGATTCTTTGCGTAGTGTAAATTGGAAGGCACTGGCCAAAAAAGGGAAAATGATGGTCAATGAAACTGTCAGAGAAGATGTAATGGACGTTATACTCCTAATTGATGCTAGAGAAGTTTCAGCTGTCGGTGGCGGAAAAGATACTCCTTTGGAAATGTCATGCAGAGCTGCCGCAACTTATGCAAAACAACTTCTTGATGAAAGAAATAATGTAGCATTAATGGTTTATGGAGATTCAATCGAGAGAGTTGATTTAGATCGAGGTGAACATCATCTATTCAAAATTTTGACGGCACTCTCTAGTGCAAGGCCAAATGGCAATCTAAAATTAGAAATAGTTCTAAAAGATCTTTTACCTTATATTCCAAGTGGATCTCCAATAATTCTCTTTAGCTCACTGGATGATGATCACACTATCTCTGAAGCATTTACAAATACGATAAGTAGAGGATATACTATTACAACAGTATCGCCTTCTAGTTTAGATTTTGAAGAGAGAATGAAAAGAATACCTGCTCAACCATTACTTATAGCTAGAATTGAAAGAGATAATTTAATTTCTGAAATTAGAAGTTTCGGAATGCAAATAGGCGACTGGAAATCGGATGAGGCAGTTAATACGGCCTTGCAGGGAGGATAAATGGAAGAAGCAAATATTAAGAAATCAAGAATTCCAAACATCAAAGATGTAATTAATTATAGTGATTTTTTTGGAGAATACCCCATTATTTTTGCTATTAAGATAATTTCTAGCTTATCCTTAGTTTATGTCATTACTGAATTTTACAGTTATCATAATCCTCTAGATTCACTTATAACAAAACACATGAAGAGTGTATTTCCCAAATTCGCACCAGATCCTAAAATATTCGTACTGTGGGGATTTATTGCAGGGTTTTTATTTTATATTTTTACTCTTTTTAAAGGAAAATACAAATTTTTCCTTCTGGTATTAATAATTGCAATGGTAGGTCAATATATTTCAGACCCTGCTTTGGATTGGAAAATTGGGGATAATGTTTTTCCTACAAAAGTTGGAGAAGAAGATGCTGAAACATGGACTTGGAAACCTATAAAAGTTTTATATGATGATAAAGAAGGTACCGAAAAGCGAATCGAAGATGCCTCGATAAGAGCTACAAATATCATATTTGGTTCAATACCTTTCTTAGGAGGATATGGAATTTGGAAAAGAAAAGGTTGGGCTATTGCAGCCTCTATAGGCTTGGCCATAATAATTGGATTTTTGTATACTCCTAATTTATGTTTAGAGAATTTTGAGAGTGACATTTGCGGATACGATACAAAAGTTGAAGAAAAATCTTGGGAAGATTACCTCTCCGGAGGAATATTTATAGGACTAGGACTCATAATATATTTTGAATTAGCATATGCTGCAATTAAATATGAAAGTTATGCAGAGCAATTCAAACCAGCAGGTTTAGATGATTCATTACTTACACCTGCTCAAAAGAAAGGTGTTTCAAGAACACTTATGACTTTATTTGTTAGTTATTTAATTAATCTAGGAGTCATGTTGGTAATCACATTTTCTGTTGCTCAAATAGTGGTAAATATAAACGATTATCTTTCTACAACTGATGGACGAATTCAAGACTCAATTGAATTACAAGGACCGTATGGCATTGTTTTTACATCACTAATTTTCTTTATGCTATTAGGATTTATTAGAATGTTTATAGGTGCAGATTACGAAACTGATGAAAATTAATCTATTTCAATAGGTTCATTTTCATTTGGAAGAACTAACTCATAGTCCTTCAAATCCTCTGCAAAAGCTTCCCTATTATCTCCATGATAGAGAATAACTTTTTCTGGATTACATCTATTTATGAAATCAACTATTTGGCTATGCCCTGCATGGCCACTCAAATCAAAAGATCTTGATTTACACTCTAAATTAAAAACTGGAGAATTGGGATCTCTGTCTAAACGTATCTTACCTGTATTCTTGAGCAAATGCCCATTAGTACCTTCAACCTGATATCCTGTAAGAAATACTGCTGACGATGAATCGTTTCTTAGTTTGGATAAATAATGAAGAACTGGACCTCCGTTTAGCATTCCTGAAGTAGTAACTATGACATCTCCGTTCAAGGCTGCAGTTCTTTGCCTAGCGTATTTTACAAAGTTAGTACGTTTGAAAGCCTTATTCATAGCTCTAGCATCTCTAATTGAACCTGGGTGATTTTGTAAAATACGAGCCATATCTCGGCCCATGCCATCTAACCACACCTCAAATCCTAAATCACTTGCCAACATTAATAATTCTTGTGAACGTCCAAGACCAAATGATGGCAGTATCACTTTACCTCCCGAATTAACTGTATCTTCTATTGAATCTACTAATTCTGATTCAACTTCTTCCCTTTTAGGATGCTCGCGCCCCCCATATGTAGACTCTATAGCCAATGTCTTACATGGTTTAGGCTTAACTGCCCGAGTCAATTGCGTGTCTACTGTATGTATATCTCCTGTGAAAAGAAATTCTTGCTGAGGGAAATCAAACATCACAGCTCCCGGAATATGGCCTGCATTATGCATTCCAAATTCAAACCCACCTCTATATTCCACGCTTCCTGGTTTAGAAGGTCGCAAATTACGAGTTAAATCACCTATTGCTGTTGGATGAAATGGGCGGGGATAATTTTCAATTTCAGAGACTCTGAGTGTATCTTGGGCCATCCTTTCTGCCAAATCGCCTGTAACTGGTGTAGAAACAATAGGAGTACCTCTGCTTGCAATATCTGGTACTAAACCACAATGATCTAAATGTGCGTGTGTTAAAAGTAGAGCATCAACATCTGGAGCTGGTAATGGGTGTTTGGGAGGGTCATCTGGTTGTAACCCATAATCTAGCAGTAGACGCCCATCTGGCCCTTCAAGAACTGCACCTACCCTTCCTACTTCTGAAGCTCCACCCAAATAAGTTAAAGATACTGACATTCAGATTGCCTTAATTCCAATCGCCCCAATCATCATCAGATTCATCACTAGTTTCCTCTTGATATGAGGAAACTTCATCATCATCATCTTCGTATTCCCAATCATCTTCTTGACGTGAATATGTAATGTAACCAATTACCATAATTATCCCTAAAAATGCAAAAATATACCAAAGATCTGAAAATGTATTTACTAATTTTGCTGTAAAACCTTGCTCAATCTCAACTACAAAACTTTGTGTCGATTCACTGTTAGACAAATCACTTCGTATTGATATGTCTATTGTAACTTGATCTCCATCTCTAGAATCATCTGAAGCTGTAATCTCAATGGGAACGGTAATTGTACGGCCTGCTGCCACATCAAAAATTTGGCCATTGGGGAAAACAACTCTCCATCCTGAGGAGACTGAAGGTGCTGATAAAGTAAAACGGTCATCTCCGTTTGCATTATTTTCTATATTTAATTGGAATTCAAATTTGTCGCCAGGGCCCATTTCTTCCTTATACTTCAATGAAGAGAATGTAAATCCATCAGTCAGTTTAAGGAAAACTTCTATTGGTTGACGACCAATTAAATTTGGATCTGAAAGTGCTGTAGCAACTGCCTTGAATGAATATCCTTCTTCATCATAAGTTGCCTGGCTGTCTACTGTAACAAATAAATCTAAAACTTTAGATTCACCACCTGCCAAACTAACCTCAGTTACTGTAGCTCCACTTTCATCCTTATAATTATACGACCAACCTGAAGGTAAATTTTCAATATCTAAAATAATAGTATGATCATCTTGAACTGCAGATTCTAGAAGCATATCTATGTTAAAAGATTCACCTGCCTGCTTATTGACAAATATTCCTGATGATCCTTGCGGAGTAACACTAAAAACTAAGCCAAAGGTTCTGGTCAAAGAAAGAATAGCCGTATCACTTTTGGTATCGTTACCTTGTGAAGTACCAATTATTTGAATTGGAGCAAATTCTGTATCTCCACTTACTCCTGGTTTAACCCAAACTGTAACGTTTACCACATTGTTACCATCTCCAGCTCTAGGGATATCTGATACAATTATAGAACCTGAATTTGAATCACCATACTCAAACTTTACGGCCCAGTCTCCAGTATCTTCTCCACCGACTTGAGCAATTAGTAGTGCTGAATCTGTATCCTGCCCTAAATTCGCTATACTTAGGGAATATGGATTCCATTCCCCTGCCACTCCTTTAGCATTTAGATTTGTAACTGGTTGACCTGATGCAATATCATCAAAATATAATGATAATTCATATTCAGCTCCAACTAATGTTTTGGTACTTAAATCAAAATTTACAGGTGTGACTGAATTTTGTGATTGAGCTGTAAAAATAACGGCTGTGTTCTTACCAACCATTTCTGTTGAATCTGCTGCAGATATTGTAAAAATTTTAACTTGTTCATCACCAGGACCCAAGGAGCTGCTTGTCCAAGATTCTGGTTCTACAACCCAGTTATCAGATGTTTCACTTGGAGTGATTGTAAAAGTATCTGTTTCATCTCCTGAATTCAAAACAAAAATTTCATACTCCACAAATCCACCTACAGCAACGCTTTGCTCAGGTTTAGGAGTAGACAAATAAACGCCATAAGCATCCATTTGTATTTGCTGATCCAAAGAAAATTCATTTCCTTGCTGATCTACTGCAGTTACTCTGGCAGTGTAAGTTCCCTTGCCTTTTTGATTGCTACTTGTATCTACAGGATCATTGTAATTCCAAATGATATCATCAAAAATATTTGTGCCTGTGTTCTGCGAGGGTTCGTCTGCTTCTTTTTCGCCGACAAAAAGCTCGTCCCCATCAGGATCTAAGAAATATACCTTAAACGAAGTGATATCATAAGTGCCAAAAGCATTCGTGGCTTCAGCTGAAACAAAGATTTTCGATAGCTCTACAGGTAAATAAGGGTCAAAATTTACAGTCTCCAACTTATCTTCTGAATCTGAAGTTTCTAAATTATAAGATTCGGTCACTATTTCAATATCTGTAACTGGATTCGTATTGATTATCAATCTAGATGCAGTCTCACCATCATCGCCTTCATTGAGTTGCCCATTGTCTTGCTTGCATCCTTGTTCCATTCCTGAATCCAAATTAACATCAACTGTGGTACTCTCATCGTTTACTAATTCTAAAACTATGAAATTATCCATATCAAATGTGTATTCTGGGCCATAACTCTCTTCCCAAGGAACATCTACATGGACTTCTGAAGCTGAACCAAAAGTAGGGATGTTTATCGTACCTGAAGCGATGATTTCTCCATTTGTCATTGTCGTCCCATCTCTAACATGAATCTGTAATTCACCGGTTTCAAAAAGCGAAGTTGTACTTCCGTGCAGATAAATATGAAACCCTACATCTGAACGGTAAGATTTAGTAAGTAAATCGGATTGAAGACTAAAGTTTAAGGCAAAAAATACATTCCCTCCATTCGGCTGAATTCTGACGGTATCTGTATCACCATGCCCTCCAGATTCTCTTGTGTGGAGTTTACCAATGCCATTTTCACTAAACAAAAATAAGCATACATCTTCTTCTTGATCGATAACTTCTTCAGCGTTAACGGGAGTCCAAGAAAATGCAACACCCAAAATAGTCAACGACAAAATCACAGATAAGATTTGACTTCGGCTCACATTTGATTGACAAAAAAAGGTCATAAATAGGTATCCCCTACAAAAAAAATAGGAAGTTAAGCAAAAAATAAGTTATTTGGCCTTATTTTCCCACTTTCTAACTATGCCTTCTAAATCACGTATAAATTCAAATAAACGTGTTCGAGCATGTTGAGGTATATTTGTATCATTTATTTGTTCTTCGAGAACTGAAATTGTAGAATATATTCTTAAATCTAAATCATCTTTTTCATTCATTAAGTAAGTTTCTAAGCCTGTAACTACATTAGAGCGGACATTTCTAGGAACTGAAGAATCTTCAGCAATCGAAACGCGTATGTCTTGTGACAAATCAGATATCATCTCTTCAACCATGAATAATTCTCCAGCAATAAAATGCTTGATGCGCTCGCATCTAGGGGGTGTGTATAAGAGTTAGGTTAACTTACCTTCAGCGTCTATCTCATGATTTCTTATTCTACTGCTACTTATCGTTTGACCATCAGTCGCTAAAACCAACGGCACTATTACTACATCTAACTCATTTTTCCCTTTACTTGCACGAATTGAATTGATTTTATCTGCTGTTTTCTTTGTCTCCTCTGAAACTACTATTGCATCAAAATCTTCATCTACTACCGAAGGGCCCCAATCATTATCAAGAGGAACTATGACAAAATTTTCCAATAAACCTTCAGAATCTAAGTAAGATTCTAAATTTTCTTTTCGTATCTCGTAAGAATTAAGAACTTCAGATTCCCTGCCTTGTTGAGCTTTTTGGTCAGTTGTCAATCCGATCAAAACTTCATCACCTTCATCTGATGCACGGATTAGTAAATTTCTATGACCGATATGCAATATATCAAATGTCCCGCCCATGCAAACTCGACTCATCGATTTATAATAAGTGAACTATAATATAACCCTTTAGGCAATTTACAAAGCGTATGGATTTGGAGCGTGATTATGAGCCATTTTTGGTAATCGGAATTATCTCTCTTTTGTGCATGCTTACGGTAACTTTGGGCGGCGTTTCTGTAGCCGGAGTTTGGATGGACGCCATGTATCCCATATTTTTCCTGTTCTCAGTTGCTGGCTTTTCAGTAAGCTGGATAAGGTGGAAAAAAAGGAATGAAAAAGATTAATAAACTACAAGTAGTATTTGGATAAGTAAAATATGAAAAGATTACTGATTTTTGCGCTTGCTTTTTTGATACCTTCAGCTTTTGCTGAAATTGCACATTCACCTGATGAAGTAAGCGAGGGTGAACAATTTACTGCATGGATTGACGCTGAAGAAGATGTAAAGTCAATTACATTTTATGTTTGCACATTAGAAGACCCTCACACTTGCTATAAACCTGAAACTATGGACAGAAATGATAGTGTGAATGGCCGATTCCAATTTACTTACGAAGTGAAAAGTAATGATTATCCTGGTTACAAATATGTATTAGAAAAAGATGATAATGGCGAAGAAAAAATACCTGCAAGTGAATATAGTTATTACGAAGGTTTGGAAGTAGAAAAAATGGAAGATTCCTATTATTTTAAAGTAAATGTCAAATCTGAAAACTCCGAAGATGAATCGTTGCTTCCTGCACCTAGCTTCTTCACATGTTTAATTTTAATTACCGCTATATCACTAACCGGTAGACGATGAATATTGGTGAAATATTAATTTATCTTAACCCGTTACTGATAATTTCTGCAATTTATTTCGGATATCAAAACTTTTCTAAAGGTAATAAAAAAATAGACAAAAAATATGATTCTTTGCTGTATGTTATTTTGGGAAATCATACCTTCCTGCTACTTCTTCTTTCATACTATTTTTTGACAACTAATCTAAAATTTGAATATGTTTCTGATTATTCTGCAAACGATCTTTCAATAGGATACAAATTAGCAGGAGTATGGGCTGGAAGGGATGGAACTTTGCTGATATGGTCTTGGGCAACAATATTAACTTTAGTGCTAGAACGATTTTTTGATAAAAAGGATAGTAAACAACGTGAATTGACCTCTCTTTTTGGAATGATATTATTACTTTCTCTAGCAATCATTCAATTATACATTAATCCATTCGGTTTAAACGAGACTACTCCCAATGATGGCAAAGGATTGAATCCACTTTTACTATCTCCTTACATGATTATACATCCACCAATTGTCTTCATATCATATGGAATGATTGTACTCCTTTATGCGTCCGGAATCTCATTCTTAATAACTGAGGACAGAAATTGGAATAATACTATCAAAAGATGGGGGCGAAGCTCATGGATAGGGATGAGTCTGGCTCTCATTATTGGTGGCTTTTGGGCCTATGTGACCTTAGGTTGGGGAGGGTACTGGGCTTGGGATCCTGTGGAAACTGCAGGCCTCTTACCCTGGTTTTCTATGACTACGTTACTTCATACTTCAATCATGTCTAGAAGAAAAAAGGAATATTACCTTTTAGGTCCCTTATTGGCTATGCTAACTTTCGTCCTAGTGCTTCTTGAATCTTTTGTGACAAGAGGTGGAATTTGGTCCTCAGTTCATTCCTTCATAGTTGAAGATACAGGAGGTACTTGGAGTAGACTAAGTTATGTTTTAGAAAATGATATCTCAGTCAGAGGCTTTTTCATAATGATGATTCTTACACTAATTACTACGCTTGCTATTGTGTTAAAAAAATATAATGAAAGGGAAAAGAATGAGGAAAGAAAAGAATACAATACGTTAGATGATTTGTTTAGCGAAGATAATACTTTTTTTGCTGCAATTTACACTCAATTGCTCTTACTAACTGTAACTCTTGTATTACTATTAGTAAGAGCAAACGGATATCTTGCTCCTGAAGTATTTGATGTAAGATTGGCGCCTTTTGTAATTATTTTAGCAGGAATTTTTACTATTCATACATTAAGGCCATTTATGGAATTACCGAAAATTTTAGCTATTGTTACTCTTTGTGCGGTTTTTAGCCTAATTTATGCCTTACTCTCTGAGGGTAAAGCTTGGATGGTTGGTGCTATGATTCCATGGGCTTTAGCATGTGGATATTCGATAATTAAATACATGCTCAAATATCGAACTAAAAAGCTATTACCTATGCTGAAAGCATGGGGACCCTATACTGCTCATTTAGGAATTATGCTTATCTTAATTGGGTACTGTTTCTCTTACGGGTTAGGTACTGAAAACAGTATCACTTTAGAAGAAGGTGAAAGAAAGCTAGCAGGTAATTTCATTCTTGAACTAACGGACATTAGTATGGATAATAAAGGAACGGAAGTTGAAGTTAAAGCTGAAATATTACTTACTGATAAAGATACTGAAAAAACTATCGTTAATGACAAAATCTCTAAAACAGTTCAAAGTGTAACGAATCAAGAGACTACCAAAATTTACCTTAAACATGAACTACATCGAGATCTATACATAACACTCAATAGCGTAACACCAGGTACTGATGGAAATCAAAGTAGCGCGACAATCACTGTAAGAGAAATACCAGGGATATTTTTAGTTTGGATAGGTGCATTCCTTACCATTGTAGGGATGATTACAACTATGTTCACTGATTGGAAACCTGGGAAAGATTGGCTTAAAAAATTATCAAATTAAGTGCCAGACCACTGATGTTGTCGTCCTGGTGGAATGTCAGACACCGCATTCCTTCTCAACCCCGCGACCCACTCGAGCGTCGGAAGTCCACGGTAAGGCTGCTCCCTTCCGGGCCTGACCCGATTTCCATGATCAAGATCCGAAATCTACCCTCCGGTAAATCTCTGCAATCACCTGCAACCCCGAGGGACAGGATATCTCAGTTGTAATGCGGATTAGACAGCCCACTGGATGCGCCGCCACCAGCCGTCGCTCCCCCTAAAGGCGGTTGAGGGTTACAGGGTACGTCTAGCTCCCCAGCCAAGTCCAGCTCCACCTCCTTTCTGAGCTACTATTTGGAGGTTTGCATTCCAAAAATATTCTGTAAGCCATTAACTGAACCTTTGAAAATTTTTTCAGTCCAAGTTTCCTTGTTGGCATCAAACTGCTTCAATATTGCATTACCATAAGGATCTATGACTTCACTTGCAACTCTGGCATAGCCATGCTCATGTATGTCTGCAAGCGTATCACTGTAATATCCTAATATATTTTCTGAAAGCATCTTACCTGCAACTTGAGGGGCTGTTATGGCCACTCCTGCCGCTTTTTTTGCGCGAGATGTGGCTTGAAGTGTCATAACTCCTCCTAATTCTAGAAGAGATTGACCTTCCTCATTTGCAGTATCTATGAATTCTTGCATTATATCTCCAACATCTTCAGTAATGTCTCCTGCAGCTTTACCTGTCGTTTCCCATAGCTCATTTATCGATTCTCTAATCTCGCTTATATTCCCCATAATTTCATCCTTAGAAAGCGGAGGCGTGTCTATATTTTGGGCAAAACTACTTGTTGTTTTTTCTATACCTTCTAATAATCCTTTAAGTGATTTAGAAGTTTTTTCAGATTCGATATATCCTTTCTCGATTAGTTCATCACTTAATCTATCAAGATAAGCTTGCCCTCCTTTCACTGAATCCGCAAAAAAAGCAAATAGCCACAAAGGAGAAGCATGAACTGTAGCAATACCTACACCTTCTATAGCATTGCCAATTACTTTACGCGTTGCGTATTCACCCTCTAGACTATCTTCTTCATATAATCCTTCTACACCTCCAACATTTTCCACTGCAAAACGTAAAAGA
>MDTB01137455.1_pt1 | contig 10439 bp, 10 predicted proteins | sample 811161 | NCBI WGS metagenome assembly MDTB01 (sample SAMN05326650, study PRJNA326480) | marine metagenome | isolation source: seawater | place: Mediterranean Sea | collected 2009
TCCTGGTATGCCTCATACATACTTAAGGTGTCTTTGTCGGCATATGCTGTTCCAACTAATGGTAATCCTAACTCATAAAACACTCCCTTTATAACTGCACATACTTGCTCGTTATCTTTCTTCTCAATAACCATAATATTATATCCACTATATTGAAGCATTTTATAGTATTTTTGTATAGTGAATATACACGAAAAATATATTAGTAGATGCATCGAACTTGGTAAATTAGGAATAGGAAACACCTATCCAAATCCAAGCGTTGGGTGTTGCCTAGTAGTTGATGACAAAATAATTGGAGAAGGTTATACTTCCATTGCTGGAGGAAATCATGCAGAGGTTAATGCAATCAATTCAGTTGAAGACAAATCACTTTTAAAACTATCAACAATATATGTGACTCTGGAACCATGCTGTCATCATGGAAAAACACCACCATGTGTAGACAAAATTATTAATTATGGAATTAAAACAGTAGTAATTGGAATTAAAGATCCTAACCCACTGGTTTGCGGAAAAGGAATTGAAAAACTAAAGGAAAATGGAGTTGAAGTAATTTCTGATGTTTTAAAAAATGAGTGTGTAGAACATCACAAAAGATTTCTAAGCTACATTATAAATAAAAGACCGTATATAATTCTTAAATGGGCAGAAACTGCTGATGGATTTATTGCACCCAAAGAAAAAAATATTAATGAGCCGTATTGGATATCAAATAAAAAATCTAGACAATTAGTTCACAAATGGCGAAGTGAAGAACAAGCTATTTTAGTTGGAGCTAAAACTATTCGTGAGGATGACCCCCGACTTACAACTAGAGATTGGGAAGGTGAAAATTGTGACATATATATATTATCAAAAAAAGGGTTTCAAAAAGATTATAGAATTTTCAACCAAGACTCAAAAGTTACAATACTTGATAGCCAAGAAATTGACTATGATAAAGACATTATTAAACAAATGTGTGACAAATTATATGGCGATAAAATTCTTTCAATTATAGTTGAAGGTGGGACAAAAACTTTATCAAATTTTATAGATTCTGGTGTATGGGATGAGATGAGAATTTTTAAAACAAAAGAGAAATTAGGAGATGGAATTAATGGTCCTGTAATAAAATACAAGGCATCTAAGAAATTTGATATTGGAGATAATAAACTTGAGTACTATTTAAATAAAGGTGTAACTTTTTCCATCATATAATCTGGACATCTAACAGGCTTCTTTGTTTCTTTATTTAAGAATGCCAAAACGGTAGTCCCTGTTACAACTACTTCGTCTTTGTTTTTTATTATGTAATTAAGAATTAATCTTGATGTGGGTAGAACAGCAGGTTCAACATCAACCACTAAATCATCGTCAAAGTATGCAGGCCTTAAATAACTTACATTAAGTTTTGAAACTGGTAGTATAATCCCAGACTTTTCCATTTCACTGTAGGAAAATCCTAAATTTGAAATCCACGAAATACGTGCCTCTTCAAAATAATTTATATAGCTTGCATGGTGAACTAAACCCATTTGATCCGTTTCACAATAACGTACTTTAATTTTAACGGAAAAAATTTTCATGATCCACAAAAAAATGAATTAAAAAACTAATAATTTTTCAATGATCAAAACCTCGAAAAAAAAAATTTAAAAAACAAGCCCTTTTAATTTTTTTTTTAAAAAATTTGTTTACATATTTGTTACTCACGTTTCGGATTTAATATTATTCAATGTTAAGCTGAAATAGGACTAATTTCGAAAATTTAATTTTTTTATAAATGAATGTAAATGCTAATTCTGTGTGGTCTGACTGTCTTAAGTTCATTAAAGACAACATTCAACCACAGGCTTTCAAAACATGGTTTGAACCTATCAAAGCAGTAAAGTTAGCCGACAAAGTTCTTAGCATTCAAGTTCCAAGTAAATTCTTTTATGAGTGGCTTGAGGAACATTATGTGAAAATTTTAAAAGTTTCCCTTCAAAAAACTTTAGGAGATGACGCAAAGCTTGTTTACATAATAAAAATGGAGAACACATTTGGCAATTCACAAGCATTTACCGAAAAAATCCCAAGCTCAAATTCGTCTTCAATCCTAACCCAAAATGCAACAACTCCTATCAATAGATCTGTGCCTGAGTTAAAAAATCCTTTTGTAATTCCAGGTATCAAAAATGTTAAAGTAGAATCTCAGCTAAATCCAAATTATACATTTGAAAATTTCTTGGAAGGTGACTCAAATAGGTTAGCAAGAAATGCTGGAATTGCAGTTGCTAATAAACCTGGAGGCACATCTTTTAATCCATTTTTAATTTTTGGAGGAGTTGGACTAGGTAAAACACACTTAGCTAACGCAATTGGAATTGATGTTAAGAAAAATTACCCTGAGAAAACAGTACTATACACCACAGCTGAAAAGTTCACTCAACAGTATATTGAGGCTGTAAAAAAGAATAACAGAAATGATTTTATTTATTTTTATCAAATAATTGATGTCCTGATTATTGACGATATTCAATTCTTTTCTGGCAAGCCTGGAACCCAGGATGTATTTTTTCACATATTTAATCACTTGCATCAAAACGGCAGACAAGTAGTTTTAACAAGTGATAAACCACCTGTTGACATGCAGGATATTGAACTAAGACTTTTATCAAGATTTAAATGGGGATTGTCAGCTGAGCTACAAAAACCTGATTTTGAAACAAGAGTTTCTATCTTGAAAAATAAACTATACCGTGATGGAATTGAAATGAATGAAGAAATTATTCATTATGTTGCAAAAAATATTAAAAGTAATGTACGTGAATTAGAGGGGGCGATTATATCCCTTATAGCTCAAGCTTCATTTAACAGAAAGGAAATTAATATATCTTTAGCTAATGAAATTATTGAAAATTTTGTAAAAAATACTAAGCGTGAAGTATCGATAGATTACATACAGAAAATTGTATCTGACTATTTCCAAATGGACATTACTACACTTCAGTCTAAAACAAGAAAAAGACATATTGTTCAGGCTAGACAGCTAGCAATGTTCTTTGCAAAAAAATACACAAAAGCATCATTAGCTAGTATCGGGTCTCAAATTGGAAAAAGAGATCATGCAACAGTTTTACACGCATGTAAAACAGTCGACAACCTTTCTTCAACTGACAAACAATTTAGAAAATTTGTGGAAGACTTGGGTAAAAAACTTTCTGTGTAAACCAACATAAAATTAAAGGAAATCTTTACATAATACCTAGTTCAATTAGTGAAGAAAATCTTTTCCCTGAAAAGAATATAACTATAATTAACTCGATTAATCACTTTGTTGTTGAAAACAGCAAAGTATCTATAAGATTTATAAAAAGCATTTGTCCTGAAAAAGAAATTATTTATGAAAATATAAAAGAACTTGATGAAGAAAATACTATTGTCACATCGAAATGTTTAGAGCCTTGTATTAAAGGTCAAAATATTGGACTATTGACTGATGCCGGATGTCCAAATATTGCAGATCCTGGAGCTAAACTCATACTACATGCTCATGAAAATAATATAAATGTAATTCCTTTAGTTGGTCCCTCTTCTATTCTTTTGGCAATGATGAGCTCTGGATTAAATGGTAATAGTTTTAGCTTTAACGGATATTTACCTATTGATAAAAATGAGAGGTCAAAAAGAATTAAAAAACTAGAAATACATTCAAAAAATAATGAACAATCACAAATATTCATTGAAACTCCATACAGAAATCAACCACTTTTTGAAGATTTGAAAAAAAATTTAAATAAAAATACATTTCTGTGCTTAGCTACAAATATTGGATCAAAAAATCAAAAAATAAGTACTATGCAAATTAAAGACTGGAGAATGAAAAAAGTAATTATTCAAAAACAACCAACAATATTTATTTTTCATTCAGGTGTAACTATTTTTTAATACCCTTACTATTCAAATACCTGTGAAATTTTCTAGCATTTTTTTTATGTTCAGAAAGTGATCTTGCAAAAGTATGATAACCAGGCCTCTTAGGATCAGCAGCAAAGAAATAAAAGTTATGCTTCTCATAATTTAAAACTGCATCAATAGCCTGTACAGATGGCATGGATATGATTCCAGGTGGTAAACCATTGTATTTATATGTATTGTAAGGTGAATCGATCATTAAATGTTTATTTAAGAGTCTTCTTATAATAGTATTTTTATATTGATTTAACTGATAGGCTGCGAATTTTACTGTTGGGTCAGCTTGTAACTTCCAATTATTTTTTAGTCTGTTAATATAAACTCCTGCAATTTTGGGAAGCTCAATATTACTCTTAGATTCCTCGTAAACAATCGATGCAAGAATCATAACCTCTTTCTTGGAAAGACCAATTTTGTTGGCTATTTCAACTCTATTATTTTTTTGCCAAAACTTGATGTATTCTTCAAACATTCTCTCGTTAAATTTTTCTGCCCCTGTATTCCAAAAAAAATTGTAGCTATCTGGAATATACATTGATAAAATATTTTCTTCATCAAAACCTTTTTGAATGAAAAAATCTAACTTGAAAGAGTTTAAAAATGAAATACTATCAGCTTCTATTTGATTTGAAATTTTTCCGGCTAAATCATTTAAGTTATTAATGTTATTAAAGGTAACATTGACAGTGATATTATTTGATCTTAAAGAGTTTATGATATCATTATTACTCATGCCTTTATTTATTATATACTTTCCGGGTTTTACATTGTATTTTTTTCTTTTAGCCAATACATTTAAATCATCAGTATTTAACAAATAAGAATCTACTTGATTTAAAAATTGATCAATTGTTGTGCCTGTTTTAATGTATATATATACGTAATCATTTTCAAAAGAAGTATTAGACATAAACATTATTTTGTAAACATAAAAAGCAAATGAACTCATAAAAATAAGGCCAACTCCTATTATCAGCATTAATATCCTTCTTATATACATTTTAATTGAATTATGGATTCATAATTATTGTCAGGTGAAGACACATATAGATTGCTATTTTTGAAAATTTCTTTAAAACCAACTGATTTGAAAAAATTTATACTTGATAAGTTGTCGTCAGAAATATTACAATATAAATTTTTGATATATAACTCTTCCTTAGCATATTTGATTACTTTTTTTAAAGATAATTTTCCATATCCTTTAGATCTATTCTTTGTGTCTGAAATTAATATTGAAATTCCGGTTTGTGATTTAGTAAAGTCTATTTCAAATAAATCAACAAAACCTAATTGTTCATTTGTTTGGGTTTTACAAATTACAAATCGGATTTGATTTGTTTGTTCGACTGGGAGTTGAGAATCATGAATAAACTGAATTAGTTCGTCATTAGAATAATATTGATTTTGAAATGAGTATTTCCAAAAAGACTTATTATTTTCAACAGATTTTAAATAATCTAAATCATCCATTGTTAATTTTCTTAAATAAATCATGATTCAAATTTATTATAAACCCCCTTAAAGACCATATTTACTTCTCCTGAAAGCCAAATATCTGAAAATAATTTTTTTTCCTTATTTAATTCAACACAAAGCAAACCACCCTTCATTAATATTTCTATTTTATCATGAGTTATTAAACCAGAATCTTTTAAAAAAATTGCAGATGACACTGCACCTGTCCCACAAGATAGAGTTTCATCCTCCACTCCTCTTTCATAAGTTCTTAACTTAATTTTAGAATCTGAAATCTCACAGAAATTTATATTCAAACCATTTGTGTATTCTGAATATATTAATTTTAATTCTCTTGCTTCTTTAACTATATCAATTGTGTCAACATTTTCATATAATCTAATTAAATGAGGAGAACCCGTGTCGATAAATGTGGTGTTATATTTATCATTATACTTAAATATTTCGGACTTCAATATATCATTCATTTTAACGCTAATTCTACCATCTATAATTTTTGACTCATGAATACCATCAATTGCGTTGAAAATTGCCTTTTCATCGATAATATTTAGTTGACTTGCAAGATGAGTTATACATCTTGAACCGTTACCACAAAATCCTGATTCTGAACCATCAGAATTAAAATATATCATATTAAAACTTAAAGTATCATGATTTTCTATCAGGATGAGGCCATCAGCGCCAATTCCTACTTTTCTATCACAAATATTCTTAATCAATTCATTATTATCTTTTTGAAATTGTAAATCTCTATTATCAATAATTACGAAATCATTACCTGTACCCTCATATTTGAAAAAATCAATTTGCATATGGGCAAATATAGGAATAAATAGACCATGTTAAATTGTTAATTATGAGTTAAAAAGATTAGCATGAAAATTGATATTGTTTAATTTTAAATATTGACTTTTAAATATGAAAAAATTTATTGTATACTTATTTGCATCGTTTATTTTAATAATCTCAATAATTCTTATTTCAAATATTATAAGAAATAATATACAAGAAGAAATAAGCAAAATAAAAGAGGCGAAAAGCAAAGATTTGATTTTAAAAGGCTTTAAAACTCAGACTCAAAACACGGATTATAATTATCTAAACGTGCAAAGACCTGATTTTGTTGAAATTGCTAAAAAATCTATTAATACAGTTGTGCATGTTAAAAGCTCATCATCTAATAGTGATTACAGTATTGAAGATTTTATTTTTGGCAGATCACAAAGAAGCCCTCAGATTGGATCTGGATCAGGGGTGATAATTTCATCCGATGGATATATAGTCACTAATCACCATGTGATTGAAATAGCTGAAGATATACAAATAACGACTAACAACAACCAGTCTTTTGACGCTTCAATTATTGGTAGTGATGAGCAAAATGATATTGCACTTCTTAAAATTGAAACTCAAGATGAATTACCCTATGCTATTTTTGGTGATAGTGATACTACACAAATTGGAGAATGGGTTTTGGCGGTTGGGAACCCATTTAATCTAACTTCCACCGTAACCGCTGGTATTATTTCTGCCAAATCTAGAAGCCTTGACCCAACTGGGAGAACAACCCAATCATACATACAAACTGATGCTGCGGTTAACCCTGGAAATTCAGGTGGAGCATTAATTAATGATCAAGGTGAGTTAATTGGAATAAATACTGCTATTCAAACTCAAACAGGTTCTTATGTTGGTTATTCATTTGCTGTTCCTAGTAACATCGCAAAAAAAGTAATTGAAGACATTTTAGAATATGGAAATGTACAATATGGGTTTCTTGGAGTTACAGGGACTTCATTGAATAGCTTAAGGGCAAAAGAGTTAAAAGTTGAAGACACTGAAGGATTTTTTATAAATGGAATTGATAAAGAATCTGGAGCTAATTCAGCAGGAATAAAAATCGGAGATATAATTAAAGATATTGATGGTATTAAAATTTCTAAATTTTCAGATTTAAAAGGCTATCTCAATACCAAGAGGCCTAATGATATTGTAGAGGTAAATCTTAAAAGAGATAACCAATCCAAAAAAGTGAAAGTTCAATTGAATAGAAATGAAAGAATAAATTTTTATTTAATCGGAATACTCAAAAATATGAGCCCTGACGAGTTATTAGCAAGAAAATTAGACGATGGTGTAAAGATTTCAGAATTTAATTCTGATTATAAATCTTATTGGCAAGATTATGGTATCAAAGAAAATGATGTGATAAGAAAAATAAACGGAGAAGATATCAAGTCTATTTCAGATATTGATGAAATTGTAACATCTAGAAAATATTATGATCCTATAAGTATTGAAATATTAACTCAGGAAAATAAACTAGAAAGATTTAACTTTAGATAAATTTTTCAATGCGAATAGATATAATTTCAGCTGTACCCGAGCTACTTCATGGGCCTTTCAACTCTTCAATTATAAAGAAGAGCACTGAAAAAAATATTAGTGAGATACATATACATAACTTAAGAGAATACACAAAAAATAATTATAAGTCTGTAGATGACTATCAATATGGTGGTGGAGCAGGTATGGTAATGCTTATTGAGCCGATTGATAAATGTATCTCAAAACTAAAAGGCGAGAGAGATTATGATGAAATAATATATATGACACCTGATGGATCAAAATTAAATCAATCCTTAAGTAATAAATTGTCATGTATGACCAACATAATAATATTATGCGGACACTATAAGGGTATTGACCAAAGAATAAGAGAAAATTTAATTACAATGGAGATTTCAATTGGTGATTATGTTCTTACCGGTGGTGAACTTCCTGCTGCAATACTTACTGATAGTATAGTTCGGCTTATTCCAGGAGCTTTAGGAGATGAAACATCAGCACTTACAGACTCCTTTCAAGACAATCTTTTATCTTACCCTGTCTATACAAGGCCTAAAGAATATAAATCATGGAAAGTTCCAGATGTTTTAATTTCAGGAGATCAAAAAAAAATCGAAAAATGGCGAATGCAAAAATCTCATGAAATAACCAAGAAAAAAAGACCTGATTTACTATAAATTAAAGTTTCTATTAATTTTAATATAATTTATTTTTTTAGTTATATTTGCACGCGTTTCTGTCCAACCTCTTAGTTAAAGTAATTAACGTTGTATAGGACTAATATAAAAAAGCATACATGAGCTCATTAGTTAAATTTGCAGAAGAACAATTTATAGAAACAAAAGATCTTCCATCCTTCAGTTCTGGTGATACAATTACTGTTTATTATGAAATTAGAGAAGGTGACAAAAAAAGAACTCAGTTTTTTAAAGGAATTGTTTTACAAAGAAGAGGCTCAGGTTCGACTGAAACATTTACTATAAGAAAAATGTCTGGATCAATTGGTGTCGAAAGAATATTCCCTATAAATTCTCCATCGATACAAAAAATTGAGATAAACAAAAGAGGTAAAGTAAGACGAGCACGTATATTCTATTTCAGAAATCTTACCGGTAAAAAAGCAAAAATTAAAGAAAGTAGAGGTTAATTAATAGTTTTCAACAATTGTTAATAGCGTTGGTTTACAACAGGTTAACATCTTTTTTTAAAAATTTATTCGAAAACCCAACTTTTAATCTATATTAGTGTCAGGATTTGTTTGTAGTGGATCCCAAAAGGAGATATTAATCGCTTTTTAGTGTAAACAAATTCAAGAACGTTCTTTAACAAATTACTTACATAGCAAACAGGCAACTGTAAGCTAATAAAAACAGAAAGAAACTAGATTTTAAAATGTGTGCCTGCACAATTTTAAAATAAAAGACTTTCTCTCCGCAGAGCCTAGCTCCGCAGAGTCCCGAAGGCCTAGCCCAAAGGAGAACCCAAAGAACAACCAAAGTAACCTAGTGTGAAATTAGTAGCCTAGAGTGAAATAAACGTCTCTAAGGGAGCGTCATTTCGAAAGAAAAGATGAAAAAGTAAGTAATTAGGAATCAAATAAGGGAAAAGCTCTTAGGAGCTGAGTAACAAAATGATTCCGAAAATAGCGAAAATGTTTGCTAGCTCAATTCTTCGGAAAAGAGCAATCCCGAAACGGAAGTAAACACATTCGATATTCAGAAAGCCGTACGTAAGTAGTAATACTTTAGTACGGCTTTCATTTTTTGATAACTATTCTTCATTTATTCTTTTATTTTATAGTCATTTTTTATATTTGAAACACCAAATATTCAGAAGAAAATTAATGTCGAAGATCATATACACAATGACAGATGAGGCGCCTGCTTTAGCAACAGTTTCACTTTTCCCAATAATACAAGCTTTTTCTAAATCATCAGATGTCAAATTTGAAATTAGAGATATATCATTATCATCCAGAATCCTGGCTACTTTTAATGATTATTTAGGAAGTAAAGTTAAATATGAAAATGATTTAGAATTTTTGGGTAAACTTGTTAAAGACCCCAATGCTAATATTATCAAATTACCAAATATAAGCGCATCGATTCCTCAACTTAAAAAGGCTATATCTGAACTACAAAACCAAGGATATAATATTCCAAATTATCCTGAGAAAGTGGAAAATGACAATGACCTGATTATCAAATCAATATATGATAAAATCAAAGGTAGCGCAGTTAACCCTGTATTAAGAGAGGGTAATTCTGACAGAAGAGTTCCAAAAGCTGTAAAAAATTACATAAAGTCTAATCCACACAAACTTGGAAAATGGACTAAAGATTCCAGCACTCACGTTTCATCTATGCATCAAGGTGATTTTAGAAATAACGAAACTTCTTTGACCAGTGATAAACATGAGCTTTTAAATATATATCACTACGATAAAAATGAAAATAAAACCATACTTAAGGAGAATATAACCGTTCATAAGAATTCAGTTATAGATTGTAGCTATATGTGTATTTCTGCATTACAAGATTTTGTTGCTAAACAAATTAAAGAATGTAAAGAAAAAAATATGCTTTTATCATTACATCTTAAGGCATCAATGATGAAAGTTAGTGACCCAATAATTTTTGGTCATGTTTTGAAAGTATTTTTCAAAA
>MDTB01005158.1_pt1 | contig 10438 bp, 9 predicted proteins | sample 811161 | NCBI WGS metagenome assembly MDTB01 (sample SAMN05326650, study PRJNA326480) | marine metagenome | isolation source: seawater | place: Mediterranean Sea | collected 2009
TGATAAATAGATTACTCTTGGTATTAATCGTATTCAATATGCTTGCCAACTCTACCTTTACGCTAAGCCGCTATTTTTTATAACGTTTTTATAAGTTCAAATAATGCTCGTTTCTCAATATTTTTTGTTCTACACTACTAATTGGTCGAAATGACTAACTTTTGAGGTTTTTAATGAGTAGGTATCGTCAGCAAGACAATTTGCTAGGTCAAGCGAACAGTTTTCTAGAAGTGCTAGAGCAAATTTCACAAATAGCACCGTTAGATAAACCGGTCCTTGTGATAGGAGAGCGAGGTACAGGTAAAGAACTGATTGCAGCGCGTCTTCACTTCTTATCTAAGCGCTGGGACCAAAACTATATCAAGCTGAATTGCGCAGCCCTAAATGAAAGCCTTTTAGAAAGTGAGCTTTTCGGTTACGAAGCCGGGGCATTTACCGGTGCGTCGAAACGACGAGAAGGTCGTTTTGAAGTCGCCCATAACGGTACACTGTTTCTCGATGAACTTGCCAATACCTCGGGTCTAATTCAAGAAAAGCTCCTTCGCGTTGTCGAATATGGGGAGTTTGAACGCGTGGGCGGCAGTAAATCGGTGAAAACCGATGTAAGGCTTATTGCAGCGACAAATGAAGATCTCCCTGCCCTTGCCGATGCAGGCGAGTTTCGCGCCGACTTGCTAGATAGGCTAGCCTTCGATGTGATTACCATCCCCCCGCTTCGAGAGCGACGGGAAGATATCATGATGTTAGCGGAAAATTTTGCCATTAATATGGCCCGTGAGATGGAGATGGAGCTCTTTAGCGGCTTCACTGAAAAAGCCAAGCGTACTCTGCTTGATTACGATTGGCCCGGAAATATTCGAGAACTGAAAAATGTAGTTGAGCGCGCCGTTTACCGCACTAACAACCCTCACCTACCGGTTCACGAAATCATTCTTGACCCCTTTGAATCCGTTTATCGTCCACAGGGTAGAGTTAAGACTAAGGATAGAGTAAGCACTTCTGAGTCAGCAAGTCCTATCGTGTCCTCACAACCCGACCATACAAAAGATGTGATAGAAAGCGCTGACATTACGCCTTTAACGCCAAGCAATCAGCAAGAATCTGTCGAATATCCCATAGATTTGAAAGAACGCTCTCAACAATATGAGATAGATATGATAAAACAGGCACTTGCTGACAGTCAGTTTAATCAAAAGAAAACCGCTGAAAAATTGAGCCTGACATATCATCAGCTGCGTGGCTATCTCAAAAAATATAACTTACTAGATTCTTCCGCTGAAAGCGTCGAGGCGTAAAGCATGTCCCATAGTTTGGTAAAGCGTTTGTCATTATGTTTATGTACAGCGCTTCTTGTTGCATCCTGTGCAAAACAGAATAAACAAGCGTTTTACAATACGGGTATTATTTACTGCTCTGAAAGCAATCCAGTGACGTTTAACCCCCAACTTGATACGTCAAGCACAACGTCAGATGCTTCCTCTCACCAACTTTACGACAGGCTTCTCGATTTCGATCCCGAATCTGGCCGCATTGTGTCAAGCTTAGCCAGTAGCTGGCTTGTAAGTAATGACGGCTTAACCTATGCCTTTCAGCTTCGAAAAGACGTGTCGTTTCACTCTACTCGTTATTTTGAGCCGACAAGAAACTTTAACGCCGACGATGTTATATTTAGCATCGACAGGTGGCGACTAAACTCACACCCTTATCACTATGTGTCCGGCGGTCGCTACCCCTACTTTGAAAGTATTGGCCTTGCTCAAAACATTGAATCTGTCGAACGGATCAACGGCTACCGTGTAGAGATAACACTCAAACATCGCGATAGCTCGTTTTTAGCAAATTTAGCGACAGATTTCGCGGTAATATTGTCAGAGGAATACGCTACTCAGTTGGCCAACGCCGGCACACCGAGCAAAATAGATGAGCTTCCCATCGGGACCGGACCGTTTAAATTTGATAGCTATCGCAAAGACCATTTCATAAAGTACCTTAGGCACGAAAACTATTGGCGCACCGAGTTATTGACCGAAAATGCAAACATTACCCGCGATATTGAGAATATTGAAACCAACGCAAAAAGTGAAAATAGCAGCGAAGCGATAGCAGATGGTCTTTCTAAAAAGACAGACGGACACGTAGTTGAACAGCTTATTTTTGATATTACGCCACGCAGCTCACTACGACTGGCTAAGTTAATGACTGGCGAGTGCGACGCCACTGCCTTTCCCGCTCAAACAGAGCTTGAGGTAATAAGGGCTAGAGACGATCTTACACTCGCTGAAAAGCCAGGGCTGAATGTTGGCTTCTGGGCTTTTAATACTCAGCGTCCGCCTTTTGATAACCCCGATGTAAGACGCGCTTTAGCCGTGGCCATTGATAAAAACACGCTGTTAGAAGCCGTTTACTTTGACAGCGCAACGCGAGCTAAGACCCTTCTACCTGCAGCGAGTTGGGCATTTCAAAACGATGCTGACGATACGGCCTATAACCCAGTTTTAGCGCGAAAGTTACTGGCAGATGCAGGTATAAAACCTGGCTTTTCAATGACAATATGGGCCATGCCTGTAGAGCGCTCTTATAACCCCAATGCCACTAAAATGGCCGAACTTATTCAGCGTTATTTAAATGATGTAGGCGTTGAAGCAACCATTGTTAGCTACGACTGGACAACCTTTAGACGGCATTTACAAGAAGGCTTACACGACTCTGTGCTTATCGGCTGGTCAGCAGATAATGGCGACCCGGATAACTTTTATCGCCCGCTGCTAAGCTGTGGCGCTATCCCTTCTGGCACAAACCGCGCCATGTGGTGTAACGAAGATTATGATAGATTACTTAACAGCGCCCTTCAAACTGATGATATTGAAGCCCGCACAGCTATTTACCGGCAGGTAAACCGATTACTGTATGAACGCCTTCCGTTAGTTCCAATAGCCCATGCCTATCGCTACCAGGCATACCGAGATGAGTTGGAAGGAATGACAATTAATCCCTTTGGCGGCGTACGCTTTGGTGGAGTAGAAAAAACACTGTGATCCAAATTCTCGTAAGATACTGCACGTTATTTGTGTTAACCCTTTTGGTGTTAGCGATCATCTCGTTTTCGCTCGCTTACCTTTTTCCCGGTGACACACTGGAAAACTTAACAGGCTTAGTGCCAGAAAACGACATTCAGCGTGCAGCCTTAGAGCGGCAGTTCAAGCTAGACCAGTCTTATATTTTTCAGTTCTTTTATTATGTAGGCAACCTACTCACCGGTGACTGGGGCTATAGCTTTACGTCCGGACTGCCGCTAAGAGAAGAGGTAGGCATCGCGATGCCAGCCACGATAGAGCTAGCAACCTACGCTATGCTAATGGCCCTATTCGTTGGTGTTCCGCTAGGCTATTACGCTGGAATTCGATGCTATTCAACGTCAGACCACCTTATTAATAGCGTGAGCATTACTACGTATTCCTTTCCTGTTTTTTGGTTTGCCCTTTTACTCATTCTTATTTTCAGTTTGCAGTTAGACGCGGCGCCGATGTCTGGACGTATCAGCCTGCTATATGACATTGAGCCTGTAACTGGTTTTATCCTTATCGATATTTTACTATCTGATATTGAAAACAAGTCTCTGGCGTTTAAAGACGCACTGTCGCACATTGCATTGCCTACCTTCTCAATCGGCGCTATCGCTACCGCATCGATGATAAGAGTAACTCGACGCTCAGTTATTGATGTAAAGCACCGACCTTACATTGCAGCCGCTTTGTCCCGCGGCCTATCAAGCTGGCAAATATTTTTCCGACATATATTGCGCAACGCCCTGCTTCCCATATTGCCCCTAATGGCTATTCAAATTACCACGCTTATTACTAATGCGATGATCGTTGAAACCTTATTTTCATGGCCAGGCATAGGAAATTGGCTTATTCAAGCCATTTACCAACGGGATTATCCCGCCTTACGAATTGGAATGATGGCGGTATCTTCTGTTGTTATAACTTTAACAATCCTCATCGATTTGTTTAACCGCATGATTGACCCAAGCAGAGAGAAATACGAACGTGCCACAGTTTAGTTTGTACGACGAAGAGTTCCATCCGTCGCCGTGGCAGCGGACGTGGGCCTCTTTTAAAGCAAGCCACATTTCTATGTTGGGCCTGATTATGCTCGCGCTGTTTGTCGTGTGCGCCGTTTTTGCGCCTCTGATTACGCCCTACGACGCAGTAGAGCAAAATATAGACGGCTTATTAATTCCACCTAGTTGGGTAACCAATGGATCTATTTCACACCTGTTCGGTACCGACGCGTTAGGTCGCGATCTTTTTACCCGCATTATCTATGGCTGTCGAATAACGCTAGGTTCAGCGTTTATTACCGTCGTACTAGCCATGCTAGTGGGTGTTAGTCTTGGTACCTTCGCAGGCATGTTGCGAGGAGTGCGCTCCAGTATTGCTAACCATTTACTCGATGCGTTAATGGCTATTCCTACTCTGCTTATTGCCATTATTATTGTAGCAATTTTAGGCACAGGTTTGGTCAATAGCATGTGGGCGATTACATTGGCGCTTATCCCTCAGTTCGTGCACCATACTCGCAGCTTCGTGCGGGCAGAGATGAAAAAAGAATACATAGTGGCCTCTAAACTCGATGGCGCGAGTAAGTGGCAACTCTTCGTTCACTCTATATTGCCTAATATGACCGAAATGCTGGTGGTGCAAAGTACCCTTGCGCTTTCCATCGCGGTTATAGATATTTCCGCCTTAGGCTTTTTAAACCTTGGCGCTCAGTCTCCCCTACCGGAATTAGGCGTAATTTTAGCCGACGGCCTAGACGTTGCTTACCTTGCACCTTGGAATGTAGCCGTACCGGGTATGGCAATATTTTTTATGGTGTTATCCATTAATATTGTGGGTGACGGATTGCGTTCGGCCCTGCGAAAAAGAGTGAGTCATTAATATGCCAATGCTTGATATTAAAAATCTCACCTTAGAAATGCAAAGTAGTGAAGGCGCTATCAAAGCACTGGATAAAGTTAACTTATCTGTAAGTAGCGGCGAAATTCGTGCCCTTGTGGGTGAGTCTGGTTCGGGTAAAAGTTTAATTGTTTCTGCTATCTGCGGCGCACTACCCAATCAATGGAATTTGACTGCCGACAGGATGAGTTGGAACGGTGAAAATTTATTAAGTATGTCGGTGCAACAGCGCCGCGAAGTAATGCGTCGCGAAATTGCCGTTGTATTCCAAGATCCTCAGGCGAGCTTAGACCCATCGGCAACCCTTGGCGAACAGCTAGAGGAAAGTATCCCTGATGAGTTTGTTCAAGGAAGCTGGTTTTGGCAGCGAGCACAGCAGCGTAAAAAGATAGCCATTAGTACGGTGCATAAAGTGGGTATAAAGCACCACAAACATTACTTAAGTGCGTTTCCACACCAAATACCTGCCGACATTGGGCAGAAGTTTATGATTGCAATGGCGTTAGTATCACAGCCTAAATTATTGATTGCTGATGACCCAACTCGCGGTATGGAGCCCACCACTAAAACACAAATTCTTAAGCTTTTTACTCGGCTAAACCAAACGCGTTCGTTATCTATTCTTTTCGTGAGCCACGACTTGCTGGCAATTGCGAGTATGTCACACTCGATGACGGTTCTATATGCCGGTCAGACCGTTGAGTCGGGTAAAATGAAGCATATCAAAAAGCGCCCGTTACATCCTTATACCAAAGCACTGCTGGACAGCGCGCCGAGCTTTAGGAAAGACTTGCCCCCTAAGTCACTGCTACCCACGCTCAGCGGCTCTATCCCAACGCTTCAGCATTTACCAATTGGTTGCCGACTAGGCCCTAGATGTCCGCGAGCCCAGCGTGCCTGTGTGCAAACACCTGCCGTACGCAAAATTCATGATCACAGCTACAGCTGCCACTACCCGCTGCACATGGAGAATCTGTAATGGATATCATGCAGGTAAAAGATCTCACGTTTATTCACAATGAAAAGAAACGCTGGTTAAAAAGGCCAGAAGTATTTCAACTGGGCCCTGTGAATTTAAATGTAAAGCGCGGCGAAACCATTGCCATTATCGGTGAAAACCGTTCAGGTAAATCACTGCTTGCTAAACTGCTGGTTGGTGCCTTGCCGGCTGACGCGGGCGAAATTGAGATTAATACTCACAAATACTTAGCAAAATACCAATCCAAAGATGGCCAGCAAAAACGTACCCACGATATTAGAATGATTTTGCAGCACAGCGCGGAGTCGATGAATCCGTCTGTTCCCGTGGGTAAAATTTTAGATGAGCCCCTACGTTTAAATACCGGCTTATCTCAAGCAGAACGCAAGCCTATTATTGAGGATATGCTGGTAAAAGTAGGGCTGCTGCGCGAGCATTATTACTTTTACCGGCACATGCTTTCTGATGGTCAACAACAGCGCGTGGCGCTAGCACGAGCCATTGTTTTAAAACCTAAAGTACTCGTAGCTGACGAACCTTTCGCGGCATTAGACCCCTCAATTCGTTCTCAAACCGTAAACCTTATACTTCAGCTTCAACAAGAATTGGGTTTGGCATTCGTCTTTATAAGCCATAATTTAGGTATAGTAAGGCACATTGCAGATAGGGTGATTGTTATGGAAGGTGGAGAAATCGTAGAAGAAGGCAAGACAGAAACCATTTTCAGATGGCCGCAGCATACCCGAACAAAAAAGCTTATCACTGCTTATCAGTCGTTAGTACCGCAAAACACAATTCGTTAAAGCCCACCGTGGGTTTTAACGTTGGGTATTAAAAAGGGGCAAACCCTTTGCCCCTTACCTTATTAACTTACCAATCAATGTATTGGCTCTGAGCGTGGCTAGAGCCTAACTGTGCATCTAGCCGACAAGTGCTAACAAAATGCCTGCGGCTACCGCGCTGCCCAACACTCCGGCGACATTTGGCCCCATAGCATGCATTAATAAGAAGTTATGAGGGTTAGCTTCTAACCCCACTTTGTTTACGACCCTTGCCGCCATAGGTACTGCAGATACCCCTGCTGCACCTATAAGTGGGTTTATACTTCCGCCCGATAGCCGGCTCATTAGCTTAGCCATCAGTACGCCAGCTGCCGTACCTATGCCAAATGCAATGGCGCCTAGGCCTAAAATCCCTAAAGTCTCGACGGTGAGAAATGCGTCTGCCGATAATTTAGAGCCCACCGCTAATCCTAAGAAAATGGTAACGGTATTAATAAGTTCGTTTTGCGCTGTTTTACTGAGGCGATCCACAACCCCGCACTCTTTCATTAAGTTACCGAAGCAGAACATTCCTACCAGTGGTGTGGCTGCCGGTAGAAACAGAATGGTCATAAACAGAACCGCCAATGGAAAAATAATTTTTTCACGTTTGGCCACGGGACGAAGCTGACCCATTTTAATTTCACGCTCGTCTTTTGTGGTTAACGCCTTCATTATTGGGGGCTGAATAATAGGAACTAATGCCATATATGAATAAGCTGCTACAGCGATTGCGCCAAGTAAATCTGGCGCAAGCCGGGAGGCTAGGAAAATTGCCGTGGGGCCGTCAGCGCCCCCTATAATCGCAATCGCACTTGCGTCTTTAAGCGTAAATTCAAAACCAGGGATCAGATTCAATGCGATGGCGCCAAATAGCGTAGCGAAAATACCAAACTGGGCTGCGGCGCCCAGTAGCAGCATTTTCGGATTAGCGATAAGCGCGCTGAAATCTGTCATAGCCCCTACGCCCATAAAAATAAGCAGCGGAAACACGCCTGTATCTATGCCTATTTTATAAATATAGTGAAGCAAACCACCTACCTCAGAAAACCCCGCAATAGGGATATTGGTAAGTAATGCGCCAAACCCTATGGGCAAAAGCAGCAAAGGCTCGAACTTTTTCACAATTGCCAAATACAGCAGACCAAAGCCAACTGCCATCATTATCAGTTGACCCGCTTCAAAATGCGCAAGCGCGGTACTATCCCAAAGTACCATTAACTTATCCATGCCCTACCCCAATAAGATCAATGGTTGGCCACTAGACACGGCATCGCCTTCCCCAACAGTAACTTCCGTTACCGTGCCGGTGAACGCAGCGCGGATCTCCGTTTCCATTTTCATGGCTTCAAGGATCATAACTACATCACCTTCGGCAATACTATCACCGCTTTTAACGAGTATCTTAAATACGTTACCCGCTAACGGTGCATCAATAGACTGGGAAGTGCCTGCAGATGCCTGAGTATTGCTCGCTGGCGCTGGCACCGATGATTGAGCAGCACCTGCTGGTTTTACGCTTTTTAAGGTACCGGATGGTGCGACTTCTACGTGATATACCTTACCATCAACGTTTACATCGTAAGTTTCGCTGCCAGATGAAGACGTATTTGCTGCAGATTTTTCTACTTGAGCTACATCTGCTGATTGCGATGACTGTGCACTAGGTGCAGGTTCAAACGCATCAGGATTACCGCGATTTTCGATAAACTTAAGGCCTATCTGCGGAAACAAGGCGTAAGTAAGCACATCATCAATTTTGTCATCTGAAAGCGAAAGCTGCTTTTTCTCTGCGAGTTCATCAAGCTCTTTACTTAGTGCATCAAGTTCGGGGGCAATGTTATCAGCCGGTCGGCACGTCACAGGCTCAGCACCATCAAGCACACGCTCTTGCAGCGCTTTATTTACTGGTGCCGCGGTGGCGCCGTATTCGCCTTTAAGTACGCCAGCGGTTTCTTTCGTGATGCTCTTGTAGCGCTCGCCTGTTAGTACGTTAAGTACCGATTGCGTGCCTACAATTTGAGAGGTTGGCGTAACAAGAGGAATAAACCCGAGATCTTCCCGTACCCGTGGAATTTCTTTTAGTACTTCTTCGAATTTATCTTCAGCGCCCTGTTCTTTAAGCTGGCTTTCCATGTTGGTTAGCATGCCGCCTGGCACTTGCGCTAGCAAAATCCGTGCGTCAACGCCCTTTAAGCTTCCTTCAAACTTGCTGTATTTCTTTCTTACATCTCTGAAGTAGCTGGCAATTTCTTCCAGTTCTGGCAATGCGATGCCGGTGTCACGCTCTGTACCCTCTACAATCGATACCATCGTTTCAGTGGCGGTATGGCCATATGTCATACTCATTGACGAGATAGCGGTGTCGAGCATATCAATGCCCGCGTCTACGGCTTTTTGATAGGTGGCAGTACTTAACCCTGTCGTAGCATGACACTGCATGGCAATAGGTACACTTACCGTTTCCTTCAGCCCTGTTATGAGCGCTTCGCATTCGTAAGGCTTTAAAAGCCCTGCCATATCTTTAATACAAATGGAATGAACGCCTAAGTCCTCAAGCTGTTTGGCCATATCAAGCCAAAGCTTTAGATTGTGCACTGGGCTTACGGTATATGAAATGGTGCCTTGCGCGTGCGCACCGCTGTCTATGGTTGCTTTAATTGCCGTTTTTAAATTTCTGATGTCGTTCATTGCATCAAAAATTCTAAATACATCAACGCCGCTTTCATGGGCGCGCTCTACAAAGCGAGTCACAACATCGTCAGCGTAATGTCGATACCCCAGCAAGTTTTGGCCTCGTAGCAACATTTGCTGCTTGGTATTAGGCATGGCGGCTTTTAGCTTTCTGATACGTTCCCATGGGTCTTCTCCCAAGTATCGAATGCAAGCGTCAAAGGTAGCGCCGCCCCACGACTCTACTGACCAAAAGCCAGCTTTATCTAATTTTTCCGCAATGGGAAGCATATCTTCAACACGCATTCGCGTAGCTAGTAGTGACTGATGGGCATCACGCAGGACCAGCTCGGTAAGGGCCAGAGGCTTAGACATGGTAACTCCTGATTAGACTTATTTTTTTGAATTTTGGCGATGGGTATGAATTGCAGCGGAAATAGCGGCGATAACATTACCGTCTATTCCGGGTTGTACCGTTTGATTGTTTCTTTTTACGTTGACAGCGGGCTCTTCAATATCACCGGGGAAAGCTTCGCAAAAGCGTGCGATTAAGTGTATACCTACGATAAGAAGTCCGAGAAATGAGAAAACAAACACCATTCCTATCAGCATGAGCGAGCCTGCTTCAACGAGCAAGCTAGCGACGGATTCCGAATTCATATTCAATCCTATTGTTATTTTGTACCTGAATAAGTATCACGAGGGTTTTGAAAACACAACAATGCAGCATAAAAAATCACTTAAAATTGAATAGAAGCCATCAAAATGAAACTTAATGCATTATTTTTTAATAAAATTGCAATAAAAGCGTATCGAACTTAATTTAAATCAATTTTATATCAGCGCGCTTGCACGAAAGTGGGAAAACAAATAGAAGAAATAGGGAAGCAGAAATGAAAAAGCCCACCTAAAAAGGTGGGCTCTTCAATGTGGCGCGTGTGGAAGGATTCGAACCTCCGACCGCCTGGTTCGTAGCCAGGTACTCTATCCAGCTGAGCTACACA
>MDTB01079308.1_pt1 | contig 10438 bp, 6 predicted proteins | sample 811161 | NCBI WGS metagenome assembly MDTB01 (sample SAMN05326650, study PRJNA326480) | marine metagenome | isolation source: seawater | place: Mediterranean Sea | collected 2009
AGTTTGGAAAAGAATGGTACGCCAAATTAGAATCTGCCGCAAACCAAATCAATCCCTGAATCGATAGTAATTACAGGGGCTATCAATTTTTGCTTTTTTTAAATTGTTGATTTTCAGAGTCTTGTAAATATTTTGATTTCACCACAAATGTTTATAAAAACTAAAATTTGTTAAAAACTCGACCTGTTTGTGGAAAAGTAAGTCTTTCATTTTTGATGACAATTTAGAATCTTTGTGAAAGTTAATCCAATAAAAAAAAAGTTAAAGATGGCAACTGTAGAACCAATACTCGAAGACAACAAAAATAGATTTGTAATATTTCCAATTCAACACCATGATATTTGGGAGTGGTATAAAAAAATGGAGGCGAGTTTTTGGACAGCAGAGGAAATCGATTTACATCAAGATTTAAGTGACTGGAACAACAAATTAAATGCTGATGAAAAATATTTCATCAAACACATACTAGCTTTTTTTGCTGCCTCTGATGGCATCGTCAATGAGAATTTAGCCGAAAACTTCGTCAATGAAGTTCAATACTCAGAGGCAAAATTCTTTTACGGCTTCCAGATCATGATGGAAAATATCCACTCCGAAACCTATTCTTTATTAATCGATACTTACGTTAAAGATGAGGCTGAAAAGACAAAACTTTTCCAAGCGATTGAGGTATTTCCTGCCATCAAAAAGAAAGCTGATTGGGCACTGAAATGGATTGACTCCGATTCATTTGCAGAAAGACTCATCGCTTTTGCTGCTGTTGAGGGAATATTTTTCTCTGGAGCTTTCTGTTCTATCTTCTGGTTGAAGAAAAGAGGTTTAATGCCAGGATTAACTTTTTCTAACGAATTAATTTCAAGAGATGAAGGCGTGCACTGTGATTTTGCTGTTCACCTTCACAATAATCACTTGATCAACAAAGTACCTCAAGAGCGAATTGAGGAAATAATCTTAGATGCATTAAGAATCGAGCGTGAATTTGTAACCGAGTCACTACCTGTAAGTTTGATCGGAATGAATTCAAAGCTGATGACACAATATTTAGAATTTGTAACAGATCGACTACTGGTTGAGTTAGGTTGCGAAAAGAAACACAACGTTACAAATCCTTTTGATTTTATGGACATGATTTCCCTCCAAGGTAAAACTAACTTCTTTGAGAAGCGCGTATCTGAATACCAAAAAGCTGGCGTGCTAAACAATGAAAAAGAAGAGTCAGAGTTTACCACGGACGCCGATTTCTAGCCTAAAGATCTATCGCCCCGATATTCAATAACCATAAAATTGCTCCCCCTATTTTGGGCGGGTTAAACTTTAAATTTAATTTGAAAAGTCTATGTATGTAGTTAAAAGAGATGGTCGCAAAGAGCCAATAATGTTTGATAAAATTACCGCTCGAATCAGAAAGCTCAATTACGGCCTTAATCCATTGGTTGATCCAGTAAGAGTTGCAATGCGTGTAATTGAAGGATTATATGACGGTGTTACGACTTCAGAACTGGACAATCTCGCTGCAGAAATTGCCGCGACCATGACTACAACGCATCCTGACTACGCTCAGTTAGCCGCGAGGATATCTGTTTCTAATTTACACAAAAACACCAAAAAATCCTTCTCTTCTACCATGAAGGATCTATATGAATACATTAATCCCAGAACGGGTAAAAAAGCTCCCCTACTCTCTGATGAAGTGTATGAGATCGTCCAAAAAATGCTGAAGCAATTGATTCCAACATCATCTATAATCGAGATTTCGGTTATGACTTTTTCGGCTTCAAAACACTAGAAAGATCCTACTTACTAAAACTTAATGGTAAGATTGTTGAACGCCCACAGCATATGTTGATGCGTGTATCGATTGGGATTCACATGAACGATCTTGAGGCTGCATTTGAGACTTATGAATTAATGTCAAAGCGTTATTTCACCCACGCCACGCCAACACTCTTTAATTCTGGGACACCAAAACCACAAATGTCTTCCTGCTTCCTACTCACCATGCGTGACGATAGTATAGATGGGATATATGACACCCTAAAGCAAACTGCAAAAATATCCCAGTCTGCCGGAGGAATAGGACTATCTATCCACAATATTCGGGCAACAGGTTCTTACATCGCCGGTACAAACGGTACCTCTAATGGTATTGTTCCCATGTTGAGAGTATTTAATGACACTGCTCGTTATGTTGATCAAGGAGGTGGAAAGAGAAAAGGATCGTTTGCAATTTATGTAGAACCTTGGCATGCAGATATTTTTGACTTCCTAGAGTTGAAAAAGAATCATGGTAAAGAAGAGATGAGAGCAAGAGATTTATTCTACGCCATGTGGATATCCGATCTTTTCATGAAAAGAGTTGAAGAGAACAGCACCTGGACGCTAATGTGTCCGAATGAGTGCCCAGGACTTTATGATTGTCACGGAGAAGAATTCGAAAAGCTATACTTGAAATACGAAAAAGACGGCAAGGGAAGAAAAACAATACAAGCGCGAGAGCTATGGGATAAAATACTCGAATCGCAAATCGAAACGGGAACCCCTTACATGTTATACAAGGATGCGGCAAACAGAAAATCTAATCAGAAGAATCTAGGAACAATTAGATCATCAAACCTTTGTACTGAGATTCTTGAATACACCTCGAAAGACGAAGTTGCAGTGTGTAACCTCGCTTCCATTGCCCTACCGATGTTCGTTCAAGATGGCAAATTCAATCATGAAGAATTGTTCGATGTTACCAAAAGGGTAACCAAAAACCTCAACAGAGTTATTGACCGCAATTATTACCCTGTCAAGGAAGCAGAAAATTCAAATATGAGGCATCGCCCAGTAGGACTTGGTGTCCAAGGATTGGCGGATACTTTTATAAAAATGAGACTCCCTTTCACTTGTGAAGAGGCCAAAACATTAAATCAAGAAATTTTTGAAACCCTCTACTTTGCAGCAGTAACTGCATCTGTTGAGGAGGCAGAAAAAGACGGCGCATATAAAACTTACAAGGGTTCACCCATGTCTAAAGGAGAATTCCAACACAATTTGTGGGGAATCAAGGACGAGGAGCTTAGTGGAAGATGGGACTGGACAGGTTTAAGGCAGAAAGTTAAGAAACATGGTGTAAGGAACTCATTACTCGTCGCGCCTATGCCTACAGCATCTACCTCGCAAATCCTTGGAAATAACGAGTGTTTTGAGCCCTACACCTCTAATATTTATACACGAAGAGTACTTTCTGGTGAATTTATTGTGGTCAATAAACACCTATTGGAAGACCTTGTCAATCTTGGACTTTGGAATGAGGACATGAAGCAAAAATTGATGCAAGCCAACGGATCAATCCAAAAAATTAATGGAATCCCTGATGACATTAAGGAACTGTATAAAACAGTTTGGGAAATGAGCATGAAAGATATCATTGATATGTCGAGACATCGAGGATACTTTATTGATCAATCCCAATCATTGAATCTCTTTATGGAAGGTGCAACAATGGCAAAGCTAACTTCAATGCACTTTTATGCATGGAAGTCTGGGCTCAAAACAGGTATGTATTATCTCAGAACAAAATCGGCAGTAGATGCCATTAAATTTACCTTAGACAACACAAAAGCCCAGAAAGGTGGTGTAAGCGATACAGTAGAAGCACCAATTTCCGTTAAGGAAAAATCAGCCACTGCAGTAGTCACTGCAACGGCCCAAAAGGAAACCAAAACAGCAGTAGCAGTCGAGCCACTCAATCCCGCTGAATTGAAGCAAATGCTTGAGCAATCTAAGAAAAATGAAGATGATGATTGCCTGATGTGCGGCTCATAATTGTAAGATAAATTTTAAAAAAACGCTTATTTAATTATAGATAAGCGTTTTTTTATGATTTAAAATATAGTTTTTCAAGTACTTATGATTGTAATGTAAATTTAATGTTAACATTACGTAAATTTTATGTATCTTTATTGTAGAAACATTAAATATTCCAATTATGAGAATTTTGATTATTATAGCTTTAATGGTTTCAATATCCTTAAGCGCACAGAAAAAAAATTCATCCGAATTTATCAAAGAAGGTAAGTTTACTAAAGTAATAACCTATCATGAAAATGGACAGATCGCTCAAACAGGGTTTCTTAAAAAGAATAGACTTCATGGAAGATGGATAAGTTTTGATAAGAATGGTAAAAAATTAGCTATGGGTTCTTACAACTCTGGGAAAAAAAACGGACAATGGTTTTTTTGGAGAGGAGACAATCTTATTGAGCTAGTTTACAAAAACAATACCATCATTGACAAAGTTGAATGGGGAAACAAAAACAAAGTGGTTCTCAACAACCTCTAATCAATCACTACTTTTCTCACAATGATTTATTGAGAAGATTTTACATCTTTAGTCACCTGAAAAAATTCTTCGACTAAATTGAATTTATGTAGAATGAGGTCTTTAGTTCTGACCAAAATATTAAAGTAAAGTGCAGTAGTTTTTGGACTTGTCTCGTTTTGCGTTCGCAAAATTTGTGCATCTATTTTTGAGTTGAGTAAATCGATATTGACGGTCTTTTGTTCCAGTACATCCTGAAATTCTTTTTCATCAAACTGTAAACTAAAAGCTTCTATTCCTTCTTTAAATACAGAAGACAGAGATTCGTATATTTCATTTAGGTCTTTAATTTGGCTCTTTTTTAAACCGCTATGATTATTGTTTACGTGCTGATAGCTAACATCGGACAGATAGGATAAATCTTCAACGAGGTCGAAAATGACCCCTAATAATGAAATATAAAACCGCCCTGAGGCCACACTGGTTTCTTCTCTGCCTTTTAAGAAATAAAACACCCCATTCCTGAGTTCGTTTACCTCATCATACAACTGGTCAACATCCTTTTTGGCAATGGAGAGTGTCTTTAAATCGTTACTCGACAATCCCCTAATAATGGTAGAATATGTTTGATAAGTTTTACCAATTACATTTCCAATATTTCTTGCGCTCTCCTCAATAATTCCCTCAAAGGAGTCGCTTTCGGAGGTCAAAACTTTGGTTGGTGATTTTTGTTGTCGGCTGTCCCTCCTATGATTGACGAAATTTCTGCCGATAAGAAGTAAGATAAAACTTAAAATGATGAGAATCGCGGTAAAACCCCCCAAGTGGATGAAATAAACAATGATGCCGCAAACAACCAAAGCGCTCAAAGCGGTAAAGAACCAGCCTCCAATAACATTGATCACACCTGCAACGCGAAATACAGCACTATCTGTCCCCCAAGCGCGATCTGCCAATGAAGTACCCATTGTGACCATAAAAGTGACATAAGTCGTAGAAAGGGGTAGTTTCAAAGATGTTGCAATTGAGATAAGAATTGCTGCCACTGTTAGGTTGATCGATGCTCTTAAGGTATCAAAGGAAGGAGCATCGGGATCTTTTATCATACTGTCGTGCTTCGGCATCACAAAAGAATGTGTGATTTTTTGATTGACAGCGGGAGGGATTAGATTGGAAAAATATTTGTTAAGCCCAACAAAAAATCGAACCAATAATCTGGATAGGAAATTTGGCTTAAATCTTTCTTTGATGTCATTTTGATCTGATAAGTCCAAAGAAGTTTTTACAACTTTTTTTGCCTTGGAGGAAAACCAAAGCGTGAGTACCATCACTAAGCCTGATGCGAAAAGAAAAATAGTTGGCGTAGGCACTTTGTTTGAAAGCACCCCCATACTAAACTCATTGACAGCCATCCCTGAACTCACCCATGCTTCATAAGATTGATAGGCAGCAACAGGCACCCCAATAAAATTAACCAGATCGTTACCGGCGAATGCCAAAGCTAAGGCAAAAGTTCCAACGCCAATGATGACTTTATAGATGTCTGTTTTAAAAATACGCATCAACAGATAGGAGAATAAATACCAAAAAACAAGGCTTCCTAAGTTAACTGCAAGAGAATTACTGTCCAAAAAGCCATTGATGGTTTCGCCGTTGAGAAAATTATATTCAATCCCCGAATAAGGCGTCCCCTTAATCCCTTTGATCAAAATAAAATTACTAATGGCGGCCAAAGATAACCCACCAAATAGTGCACTAGTCCACTTGGATTTACTAAGAAAATTATAAGAAAGCAATGACCTAGATATCCACTGCACTATGGCGCCAATCGTAAAGGCAATAAAAACAGAGAGCAATATTCCCAAAATGATTTGAGCGGCTTTCTCTGTGTTGATATAGGTGGATAATTCCGCGAGATTTCCCGAATCAGCAAATATCTTAATCAGTGCCATAACAACTGCTGCACCGAGTAATTCAAAAACAATCGATACGGTGGTAGAGGTTGGCATCCCAAGTGTATTGAAGAAATCTAACAGCAGGATGTCAGTCATCATTACTGCCATAAAAATGTAGATGATCTCCTCAAAATAGAAGGCGCCGGGGTTAAATATTCCTTTTCGTGCAACTTCCATCATTCCACTAGAAAATAAAGCCCCTAATGCAATCCCAAGGCTGGCAAAGATCATGATATTCCGAAAGGAAAGTGCTTTTGAACCTATTGCTGAGTTGAGAAAATTTACCGCATCATTGCTAACACCGACGATCAAATCACCTATGGCAAGAATAGATAAAAGAATAACGATATATAAATAAACGTCACCCATTTATTTTAGTTAATTATATTTTTAATATATGAATTAAAATTTGAATCCTACTCCTAAAGTGAATCTTCTTCCTATATCCAATTTTCTAAAATAATATTCTTCTTTTGCTCCAGAAGCAATGAATTCACTTCTCCTTGTATCGTTTAGTATATTATTTACTCTAAACCTAAACTCAATATTTTTTTTCTCACCACCGTATCTTATAATATTTAGGTTAAGACTATTAAATGGCATAGTATAGACATCTGGAATAGAACCATTCCCGACAATTTCTAGTGCTTTTCCTTGAACATTGAAGTTTAAATTAGCTTTAAGTTTTTCGGTAAAATATTCTAATGAAGAGTTTATAAGATAAGGCGACTGTCCTTGGAGTGGACGAGAATCCTCTATTGTTTCGCCGTCTCTAGCATTGTTAAGTCTTCCTTGATACTCACTATCTGCCATTTTTTCATTTGAATAAATGTAGGAAGCGTTAGTTCTGAATTTTAGATTTTCTAAAATTGTTTTTCTAATCTCAAACTCTATTCCGTAAACGTCTGCGTCTGATAGGTTTTTTGCCTGAAAAGTGTCATCTACAATTTCACTGTATAAAACCACCTCGATGGGGTCTTTTACTTTTTTATAAAAACCACTAAAGGCAAGCATATCACCATTAGTATAAAACTTTTCGTACCTCAAATCAAAGTTGTTGATGTATGAGGGTTGTAAATCCAAATTACCGAAGAAAAAAGTGGTCGTTAATGGATCATAGATAGAAGCATTTGATAATTCTTTAAAAGAAGGTCTTGCAACAGTTTCCGAATAGCCAAATCTCAAATTAGCTTCATTACTAAGTTTGTAAATTAAATTCATCGAGGGATAAATTTTACTTTCATCTATTACCTCTTCTTGGTAAGGGTCAATATTCAATGTTGATGAGTTTCTATTAAACCCTTCATAATTTTGCTTATAAATTTCATACCTAAATCCTATAATCATTCTGAGGTTTTCAATCATTTCAAGCTCATTTGACACGTATGCTGCTGAGATTGTTTGATCTGCTGAAAACTCATCGAGTTTGCTACTAGCATTATAAAAATAGGTTCCCTGTCCTGTCGTTGAATCCATAATATTGGCTTTATCCAACCACATAGAAGGGTCTCCATTCAATATACCAGGAATACGACCAGTAACTTCGCGATAATCAAAAATATAGTTCTCTATGTAGTAGTCTCTTTCTTTTTGTGAAAAGTACAACCCTGCTTTCAATTTGGCTTTTTTGCCTTTAATGGTGTAATCTTTTGTTAAATCAAGCTTAGCTACATTACCAGATTCGTCCAATATTCTCCAAAATCTTGTTGGTGGACCAGTCGCAGTGAGATCTAGATTGTAAATATCGTCTTGAATATCAAATGCAGAGGTTCTGAAATCTTTTTCATGGTTTTGATTTTGAGTATTTGAGATCTTCCACTCAACTTTTAATGATCCTTCTGAATTGAAATGTGTACCGCTTATTAAGTTATTCAATAAACTTTTTTGAGTGTAAAAATTCCCCGTTTGTTCAAATAAAGCATCTGCACCGATAATACGTTCCTCCTCCATCAAGATTGAGTTTGATATACCGTTTTGAATTCCTAGAAAATTAAACTTATATTTTGAGCGTTTGGTTTTAAAGCTTATACCAAACAATCCATTCAACTGAACGTTATGTTCGGAACTCAATCCTAAACGACCCTGTCGTTTTCTGAGTTCATTGTTTGTTCTTAAATTGTCCCTTTGAAAAATATTGCTTTCAAAATTATCATAATGAATAAAGGCATTGGTATAAGATAAACTTGAAATCAAACCAAGTTTATTCGCTCCCAGTTCAAACTGATTTCCATAATTGACATTCAGCGACAAATCCATCCCACTTGATTCTTGCATGCTAGCGAATGTGTTGTCGAATTTTTTGGTAAGGTTTGATAGTTCTACTCTACCCGACTCTGATCCTGTGGGGCTTGGAATCACTCTACCCCGATTTATAGGAGAATTTCTGTAGCCACGATCAACGCCGAAAATATCTGTATTTGACTTTTCCTGAACTCTAAAATCGTCAGCTAAATTCATATTAGGGTTATAGCTAGTGGAAATAGAAAAACCAAACTGTTTACTCGAAGGAATGTCTTTCGTCACAATATCAACAATTCCCCCTGTGAAATCGGCTGGCTGGTCAGCACTGGCTGATTTTAAGACGATGATTTGATCAATTATATTGGTAGGAAAAATATCCAACTGAATTGTATTTCTATCAGGGTCTAGTCCCGGAATATCAACCCCGTTAACGGTAGTTTTCGTATAACGATCGCCCAGTCCACGAACATAAACATATTTACCTCCTTGGATAGATACTCCAGGAACGGTTTTTATGGCATTAGCAAGGTCACTCACACCAGTCGACTTTATGTTTTGAGCGGAAAGACCGTCCAATAAATTTGCTGATTTCTTTTGGACTTGAAGAACACTCTGTTCATTATTTCTTAGTGTCTGGGCAGTGACTACTACCTCTTCAAACTCTTGTGCAGCTGATTCAAGGTAGATGTCAATTTCTTTCACTTCACCCTGACCAAGTTCAATATTTTCAACGGTTATAGTATTAAAACCAACAAATGAAAAACGAATCGAATAAACCCCGGCATCTAACTCAACACTGTACACCCCATCAAAATCTGTTACTGTTCCATCCATGTCTCCAACAACTATGTTAGCAAAAGGTAATGGCTCCTGAAATTCCTTATCGTATACTTTACCAGTAATTCTTCCCGACTGAGAAAAAGATAAGGTTAATGGGAATATTAAAATGAGGGATAATAAAAGTTTTTTCATAGTTCAGTTTTAAAAAAAATGCCCACAAATATATGTGAGCATTTTTACAATACAAAAGTTTACTTGATTATATACCGTTATCGGTAAGTGCATTTTGAGAGGCTGCAAAAGTCCAACCAAATACAGAAGTGTCAGCACCACCATTTGCAGGTTTTGTGTCGTCAGCTAGGATAGTAAATGAACCTGTAAGCTCAGAGGCTTTTACCGCAGTTGTTTCATCAAGGTCACCTAAAATATAAGCTTCATCTACTCCAGTAGAAGTTCCAGGAGAAATATACATATCAGATGCAGTTACGTCACCATCAGCATCTTCAGTCCAGTCTGCAAGTTCAACTTTAATCTTTGATTGATTATCAGCATTTAAGCCTTTAACCCAAAACCCACTAAAAGTAGCTTTTAAGTTGTCTTTGAATTTAAATACATTATCAGTAGTACCACCTGCTACTATTGTAAAGTCGCTGAATGTGTAAGCGTTGGCAGCTTCGTACGTCCCTAGTCTTCCACTTAATTCCATGGCGTGGTCACTTGAAAGCGTGGGGTGCTGAATAATTACTGCATTGTCAACAGATCCAGAAAAAGCAAAGTCAGTGTCAACAGAATCATCAGATACGTGATAAGCAAGGAAGTTTGTTACACCCACTGTTCCTCCAAAGAACTCCATTCCGTCATCAGAACCAGCATATACTTCAACATTTTGAATTGTTGTGCCATTACCAACTCCACAAAGCGTAAGCTGATTAAGTTCGTTGTCAGACGTCAAAGCAGCACCGGCGTGCTTGATTGATACATATTCGATTACACCAGAGTTGTCAGCATCATCAGTACCTCCAAATTCAGCCCAAGCATTTGAGGCTTCAATACCCTCAGCTATAGCAACTTGAGCATTAGAATCAGGGGAGATGTAAGCTTTACCTAAAACAACCAAACCACCCCATAGACCATTGTCAGAAGCTGTTAGGTTAGG
>MDTB01129268.1_pt1 | contig 10438 bp, 8 predicted proteins | sample 811161 | NCBI WGS metagenome assembly MDTB01 (sample SAMN05326650, study PRJNA326480) | marine metagenome | isolation source: seawater | place: Mediterranean Sea | collected 2009
TTGAATTTTTTTCTAGTGTTTTAGTAATAATAAAGTCAGCTACTAAATTAGAATTAAAATATTTCATATATTTTTTTTTACCACTTTCAGCAATTTTTTTAGATTCATTTGAATTTTTATACTTTAAAATTTTTTCAGAGAGATCATCCATATTTTTATAAAAAATCATTTCTTTGTCATTAAAAAAATCACGATAATGCGTCTTTTCATCTATAAGAGTTAAAAGACCATTTCCTATAATCTGAGATATTCTATCACTGCTATAATATTTAATAGGATCTCCCCTACTTAAATTAAGACCCATCCTACTATTAGAAATAGCTTTCAAGAAACTATCTCCCCATATTGGCTGAATTTTATTTAAACCATAAATATCAAACTTAGTTGCAGGTGTTTTTTTAATCAAATCTTCTAAAAATTTTTGTCTTTCATCATATTTTCCAATTTTTAAATTTCCTCTATGAACACCATGACTGATTGCATAAAAAACATCCATTTCACAATGATTATTGAAATTATTAAGCTTCTCAAATGAAGGATCAGTTGGGTTAGGTATGAAATAAAAATTTTTTTTTTTATTTATAAATTTTAAAACATCAGGTGATGTTGTAAGAAATGAAGCGTCTATAAATTCTAATTTATTCATTATCCTTTCTTTATTTTTTTCAAAATCAGGTCCATCTTTGTTTAAGGGATCTAAAAACCATTGAGCTATCTTAATATTTGGATAATTTATTTTAATTTCATTAAGTGTATTAATGTTAACTAAATCTGCATGACCTAAAACAACTAAATTTGGCCTAAAATTGTTGCAAATATCTAATATTTTGCTATTTAAATTTTTAGATCCATTTAGATCATTTAAAGACTTACTATTTTTTATAATATCTCTATCGCTTAATTCAAGAACACTGTGTCCTAATCGAATAAATCCATTGTTGATTCTTCTACCTGTATTAAAAAATAATCTTCCATTATGTCTTTCATTAAAATTTGTTATATGTAAAATTCTTAAAGATTCATAAAAACTCTGAACATTAATTTTTTTTGATTTAGCTAAAAGTAAATCTCTATAAGAATCAACTTCTTTAGAACTTTTTTTATTGGTATGAATAAAGTTTTTATTAGAGAGTCTTTGTAGTTCATTTCTGACAGAATTATTCTTTATTAAATAATCAATCTCATTAAACAATTGTTTTTCATTTAAATCTTTTAGGATAATACCGTTAGTAATAGTTTCTGGTAGACCTCCTCTATTACTTATTATAACTGCACAACCATTTGAAGAAGCTTCGAGACCAGTTCTACCTAGTGGTTCGTCCCACCTAGAACAAACAACTGCTATACTAGTTTCCTTAAAAGTGTTTAAGACTTTCTTGTGTTTTTGAAATCCTAATAGTTTTAAATTTTTGTGTTTAAAAATCATGTTTTCTCGTCTTTCGTCTCCGATCACTATAGCTTTCCATTTTGGATATTTATCAAGAATTTTTATGATCGCTTTTCCAAAAATATCATACCCCTTTGCCATATTTAATTTTCCAACAAAAGTTATCCATTTCTTTTTTTTTAAAAAATTAATTTTTTGTTTTGCAGCAGATTGATAAATAACAATAAGTTTTTCTGAATTATAGTATCGACTTTGAATATTATTCAAGAATCTTTTTTTAGACCACTGACTATTAAAAACTATTTTTGAACAATTTTTAATCAAAAATATTCTTTCATTAATAGTCTTTGACCCTCTCATTGTTAAAGGATCATTATGAAAATATAAGATAAATTTTGTACTAATACCTTTGTCTATTAAATATGACAAATAAGTAGGTCTATTATGAATCTCTATCAAACTTGATGGTTTTGATAATTCTTCTCTAATAAATTCTTCAATATAAGTTTTACTTTGACTTTTTATAAATTCTTTAGGTAATTCAAGATTATGATATTTTAATAGAAATTTTTTTTGAAATTTAGTTGATCCATAAATATTAATTTTGTTTTTATATTTACTTATTTTAGTTATATCATTAACAAATAAAGATACTGCACCTGCATAATTTGGTGAAAAATTTTCTTTGTAGGGCAATAATATTGAAATTTTCATTATTATGATTTTTCTAATATTTTTTTTCTCATAGTTTTATTTTTTTTTAATCTATATTCGAATGACATTGCTTTATTCTTATTTTTAAATTTTTTACTGAAGATTAACAACCATTTATATCCCTTAGTTGACTTAGCTCCCTTGTTGTTATTATGTTTATCTAATCTTAATTTAACGTTATTTGAGTAACCAACGTATGTTTTTTTAATACGTGGAGTAATGCATTTCAACATATATACGTAATAACACATATTTGGCGGTCCCTAGGGGAATCGAACCCCTCTTTGCAGGATGAAAACCAGCTGTCCTAACCGATAGACGAAGGGACCATAGTGTGGTCTTTTATTTTAAAACCCATTAATTATCAAGTTATATTAGTTTAAATTATGACATCCTTAATGATCAATTGAATAGTTTTTTTGTTATTCCAATAATTTTGGTTTATTTGTCCTATTACATTAATCTCTTTTTTATAATTTGTAAGATATTCATCAATTTTAGTACCAACTGAATTAAATGAAATAGATTTGATAGAAAAACCTAATTTAGATTTTAAAATGCATGATATGTGTTTTTTATTAATAATATTTTTTTTAATAATTTTTAATCTTTCAAATAAAAAAATTGGATTTGGGTTCCCCTCACCAAATGGTTCAAGTTTATTTAAGCTATTATAGAAATTTTTATTAAAGGCTGATGGAGATATTTTTGATATATAATAAAAAGTATTCGAATTTTTAATATTCAGTTTTTCATAACATTTTTCTATATATGATTTAAATTTATAAAGATTTACTTTTTTTAATGTAAAACCAGCTGCCATATTGTGACCACCTCCATTAATCAATATTTTATGATTTCTTGCATTATTAATGTGAGAACCTATGTTAAAATAATTAAAGGATCTAGCAGATCCTTTTAATATGCCCATAGAATTTGTTATAACGATAGAAGGTTTGTTAAAATAATCCTTTAATCTGGCAGCAATAATACCTATCAAGCCTTCATTTATAGTTGGATCATAATGGATAATAACGTTTTTATTATTATTACCAAGATGAGAGAAATTAATTTCATTTAGAATATTCTCTTCAATTTTTTTTCTTTTTTCATTTAGGTTAATGAGTTCATTTGCCTTATTAATAATTATCTTAGAATTATTTGTAGATAATAGATCAGTGGCAAAATTTGATTTACCTAAACGACCACCAGAATTTAATATAGGACCGATTAAATAGCCAAGCTGATTAATTGAAACATTGGATTTAACTTGTTTAATTCTGTAAAGCTCTTTAAAAGATTCAATTCTACTAATATCAAATTTTTTAAGAGCTTCATTTGCAATTAATCTATTTAATTTTCTTAAGGGCATTACATCACAGACTGTAGCTAATAAAACATAGATTAAATAATGTTTAATATTTATATTTAACATCATTTTCTTTATTAAAAGATCAATAAAAAAATAAGTTAAACTAGAAGCACACAAATAGTCATATTTATTATAACCATTATTTTTTTTAGGATTGATAATAGTGTTGGCAGAAGGATACGGTTTGTTTATTTCATGATGATCTATAATAATAGATTTAATATTATTTTTATTTATAAAATTTACTGCCTCATTAGAATTTGAACCACAATCAACCATTATTATTAAACTTGGTTTCTTCAAAATCAACTTTTTTAAAAGTTTTATTGATGGGCCATATCCATCTTTTTCTCTATCTGGAATATAAAAGAAATATGGATGTTTAATCTTGTTAAAAAATCTAACAAATAAAGAAGTGGCAACTGATCCATCAACATCATAATCACCTAAAATACATATTTTTTGCTTCTTTTTGATAGTTTCTAAGAATATATTTAATGATTTTTCATAATCTTTATTTTTTAAAAAAACATTATTTAGATTAAGATCATTATTAATGTTGTAAATTTCTTCATTATCAAAATTTCTTGTAATTATTATTTTTGATATTATTTCAGAGAAATTATAGTCTTGTCTTAATTTTTCTACCTTATTTTTATTAATTTTTATCTCCTCATATTTTTTATTGGAGACAGAGATCATATTTATATTAATTCTTTTTTTTTAAAAATTTTCCTAATACCAGAACTTTTATGTGTAACCAAAGTTTCTGAAATATACTCATTGTCATTAATTATAATTCCATTTACCAAATCACCTGAAGTTATGCCAGTTGCACAAAAAATTGAATCTCCAGAAATTATTTCGTTTAATTCATATTTTTTATTTAGATCTTCAATGCCCATATCTTTTGCTCGGTTCATATCTTTTTTATTTTTAAAAATAAATCTTCCTTGAAAATAACAGTCAAAAGTATCTAAGGCTGATGCTGCCAGAACACCTTCAGGACCTCCGCCTATGCCAAGATATATATCAACATCGTATTTAGGGTCTGATACAAGCAATGCACCAGAAACATCACCATCTGTAATTAACTTTAAATTAACATTCATTTCTTTTAATTCATTAATTATTTTTTTATGTCTAGGTCTATCTAAAATACAAGCAGTAATAGAAGAAACTTTTTTATTTTTAAATTCTGCTAAATTTAAAATATTTTTATTTAAAGAAAAATCTAAATCAACAACATTTTTTTCAACTTTTGATGTTGCTAACTTATACATATAAGTTTCAGGAGCATTAAATAAATTTGATTTTTCAGCTACAGCTATAACAGATAAAGCCCCGGGCAAGTTATTTGCTGCAAAGTTAGTTCCTTCTAATGGATCTACAGCTATATCTAAATTTGGTCCATTTCTAGTACCTAATTTTTCACCTATATATAACATTGGAGCATCATCTAATTCACCTTCTCCAATGACAATTTCACCATTCATTGAAATTTTATTTAATTCGGATCTCATTGAATCAACAGCGGCTTTGTCTGCTAAAATTTTATCTTTTTTTCCAACCATGTAAGAAGAGGCTAATGCAGCTTTTGAAGTAACGTTTATAAATTTTTCAATAAATTTTTTATCAATTGCCATTTTCACTAAAAAGTAAATTAAAATTATTAGTAGTTATTTTGTCTAATTCTTCAAAAGTTATATCTTGTAAACTTGCTAATTTTTCAGCTGTAAATTTTATAAAACTAGGTTCATTTTTTTTTCCTCTCATAGGCGTTGGGGCTAAATATGGACTATCTGTTTCAATTAATAACCTATCTATAGGTAAAGATGTAAAAGTTTTTTGAAGATCCAGACTATTATTAAAAGTAATAATTCCACTTGCAGAAAAATATGTTTTTAAATTCATTAATTTTTTTGCAAATTCCATAGATCCCGTAAAACAATGCATTAATATTTTTGGTTCAAAATTTTTATAACGATTTAAAATTTCAAAAGTTTCATTTTCTGCACTACGAGAGTGTACAATGATAGGAAGATTAAGATCTATTGCAGCTTCTATATGATTAATAAAGCTATTAATTTGCATAGTTTTGTCGCTATTATTATAATAAAAGTCTAGACCAGTTTCTCCTACACCAATTATTCTTTTATTATCAATAATATTCTTTATTATTAGATTTTTTGAGGCGATATCATTTTTTGACTCATGAGGATGTATTCCAAATGTTCCGTAAATAACTGGATATTTTTTAATTATAGTTTTAATCTTTTCAAAACTTTCAAATGTTGTGCAAATTGTTAATAATTTAGTCAATCCATTATTTTTAGATCGAGCCAAAACATCTTCAATATTATCAAACAATGGTTCATGATCTAAATGACAGTGTGAATCAATCATTTTGTTTTTCAATTTTTTTAAATAAAATATCAATTTTTTGAATTTTGTTTTTTTCTTTCAAATAATGGTGATTAGAAATTGATGAAAATAAAATATCTTTTTCAGTCAAGCCAAATATTTTAAAAGTTTTAATAATAGAATCTGGTATTATTGGATATAACAAAATACTAATTTTTCTTATTAATTCTAACGATGTATAAATTATTGTATTTAATCTTTTAATATCATTTTTTTTATTCCATGGTTCCTGATCATTAAAATATTTATTAGCATCAAATAATGATTTTACTATGAATTCAATATAAAAATTTAAATTTTGATTATTAATTTCTTTCCTAATTAATTCTAAATTATTACTAAAATTGTCTAATATATCTAAATCTTGTTTATTAAATTTATCTTTCTCGGGAATTAGTGATGCACAATTCTTCTCATTAAAAACTGTTACTCGTTGACATAAATTACCAAAGTTGTTAGCTAAATCACTATTTATACAATCTTCAAGCCTATTTTTTGAAATACTACCATCATTTCCAAATGAAACTTCTTTTACCAAATAATATCTTAATGAGTCTAAGCCATAATTATTTATGATTTCTATTGGATCTAAGATATTACCTTTTGATTTAGACATTTTTTCATCCCCTGAAAGTATCCAGCCATGACTATAAATTCTTTTTGGCAGAGGAATATTAGCTGCCAATAAAAATGCTGGCCAATAAATTGCATGGAATCTTATAATATCCTTGCCAATCAAATGAACATCGGCTGGCCAAAAATTTTTATATAAATCATCATTTATGTCAGGATAATTTAATGAACTTAAATAATTTGTAAGAGCGTCTAACCATACATAAATAATATGATCATCATTATTCGGTACTTTTATTCCCCAAGAAAAAGATTTTCTACTAATTGATAAATCTTTTAAACCATTTTTTACAAAACTTATAACTTCATTTTTTCTAGTTTGTGGAAGTATAAAATTAGGATTATTTTCATAATATTTTAACAACTTTTCTTGCCATTTAGATAATCTAAAAAAAAATGATTCCTCTTCTACCCATTCAACTACAGATCCTGAATTTTTTGCAATTTTTTTGTTATCTTTATTAATAATTTCATCTTCTGAATAATAGGCTTCATCAGAAACTGAATACCATCCTGAATATTTTGACAGATATATGTCACCATTTTTTTCTAATAAATTCCATAAATGATTTACAGATTTACTATGTCTTTTTTCCGTAGTTCTAATGAAATCGGTGTTTGATAAGTTTAACGTTTTTGACAATTGTTTAAAAGTTTCACTAATCTTGTCACAGAAAAGTAATGGATCCATACTTTCTTTTTCAGCAGCTCTTTGAATTTTTAAACCATGTTCGTCGGTACCAGTTAGGAAATGAACTTTAAAACCATCAATTTTTTTAAATCTAGCAAATATATCAGCAACTATACTACTATAAGCATGACCCATATGTGGTCGACCGGATGGATAATAAATAGGTGTTGTAATATAATAATTTTTAACCATTGAATACTTTTGTTTTAATTTCGATAAAAAAACTATCTTGATCGAGATTATATTTATGCATGTTCGAAATTTTATCAATAAAAGTTCTATATAAAAAATATATGTGTTTTGAATTTTTTTTATTAATTAATTTCAATAAATAAAATTCTAAATATTGATATATATTATTATTAATAAATTTATCTTTTTTATAATATGAATTATCTATCAATAATAATAAGAATTTTTCTAAATTGATATTCAAGATATCAACATCATTCTTTATTGAAAAATTAATTAAATTTATATTATGACCAGGTGAACTATAGTAGTTTATTATATCAGGGTTAATTAAATCCTTTAAATTTTGGTTAATTATCTTATTGGTGATTTGTAGACTTTCATTAAAAGAAAAAAATAAATTAAACTTAATACATCTTGATTTTAAGGTTTCTAAAATTTTTTTGTTAGAGTCTAGTATAAGTATGAAAAAAATATTATCATTAGGTTCTTCAATTTTTTTTAAGAGTGCATTGACAGCATTCAGATTTAATTTATCAACATTATCAATGAGAATAATTTTTTCTTGGTTATTAAATGAAGATTTATTGCAAAACGTAATCATTTGTCTTATTTGTTCAATTTCAATATTTTTTTTACCTTCTGCAACGTCAATAAGGTAAAAATTAGGATGGGTATTATTTTTAACAAGATTAAATGATCGATTTTTATCATTTATAGTTAATTTTTCCAAACTATATTTATTACTTTCGGATTTAGAAAAAATATAGTTTATCAAGTGATATGAAAGAGTGCTTTTGCCTATTCCCTTTGGACCCGATAGAATAATCTTTTTAGGTAATTTTTTTTTATTATATAAATTAGATAATTCATAAAAAATTTTATCGTGACCATAAAGATTTTTTTGATTTATATTTGTTATATTTATTAAATTCATTTTATATTAATCATTTTTTTAACTTTATTAATTACTTCTTCTTTATTAAATTTTAGTTCATTATTTGAGTCAATAATTAAGTATTTTTTTTTGTTTTTTTTTGAAATTTTAATAAAACCATTTTGCACTTTGTTGTAAAAATTTAACTCAAATTTATCGTATCGATTAAGTTTTTTTCTTTTTTTTAAACGTTTAATCAAATTCTTTCTATTAACTAAATTCAAAAAAGTAAAATCTATCTTAATATTCTTTAATATAAATTTATTATTTAAATCTATCAATTTTTTATTAAGACCCATTCCATAGTGCTGATATGCAATAGTTGAATCAACAAATCTATCAATTAGAATAATTTTTTTTTTATAATTTTTTTTTATTATTTTATCGAAATTTTCACTTCTTGATGCTAAATATAAGTACAAATCTGTAATAGGATTAAAATTTGAATTTTTATCTAATATCAATTTTCTTATTTTTTCAGAATTAGCATTTCCACCTGGCTCCCTAATTTTAATAAAACTTAACTTTTTTTTTTTTAAGAATTTAACTACATTTTGAATGTGCATTGATTTACCAGATGCTTCAATGCCTTCAAAAACTATTACTGATTTTTTATACATCGCCCCAGATTAAATAATTTAGTGATTTAATTAATCTGGAAATAATATTCAATCTTTTAATTTTTTCATATGCATATAAATCGTATGTATCTAATAAATCATCTTTATAATAAACTTTTAATTTGCCAACTTTATCATCCTTAAATATTGGAGCATGTATAGGTCCGTTGTAATTAACTATTGCTTTTAAATATCTTTTTTTGGCTTTTTTTACTGTCTTATAAATATCATCTTTCACATAAACTTTAATTTTATTTTTTTTTCCATGCCAAACATCTAATTCTGTAAAGTGCTTATTATTTCTTGCTATTTCAATTAAATCAAAATTAGTTAAACCCCATATGTGTAGTTTTTGTGATTGTTTTGATCTATCACTTTTAGTTGCAAAACCACTTCCTACAGCGATCAATCTTCTATTATTCTTTATTATTGATGAAGCTAAAGAATATTTTTCAACAGCTAAGTATCCAGTTTTAATACCATCTGCTCCTAACTTTTTGTAAAGTAAAGGATTTCGGTTTCCTTGTGTTATAGGATCTCCACCAGTTCTATCCCAAGTAAATTCTTTTTCTTTAAAATACTCGTAATACTTAGGGTAATTTTTAATCAAATAATTAGACATAATCATTATATCTCTTACAGTTGAATAATTGTCTGGATCATTAATGCCCGAAGAATTCGAAAAATTTGTATTTTCCATTCCAATTTCTTTAGCTTTAGCAGTCATCATTATTGCAAATTCTTCCTCAGAACCTGCTATGCCCTCAGCTAGAGCAATACATGCATCGTTACCTGATACTATAATTATTCCTTTTAGCAAATTTTCAACCGACACTTCATCACCTACCATTATAAACATAGAAGAATATCCAGATGTAGATAAACGCCAGGCATTTTCTGATATAATAAATTTATCATCAAGTTTTAAATCACCTTTTTTAATCAAATCAAAAGCAATAATCGATGTCATAATTTTTGTCATTGAAGCTGGATAAATAGATTGGTCTGCCTCTTTTTCAAATAAAATCTTACCTGAGGAGAAATCCTGAAGTATAACAGTGCTAGCCTTTATATCAAATTCTGCTTTCACAGGTGTAATAAAAGAAATTAAAATTAATATTTTAAAAAGATTATTTTTAATATTATTTATCATTATGAATAATTTCTATATTTTCAAATTTTAATATCTTTATATCATTAAATGCTTTTTGTAATAAGGTTATATTTTGAAAAGGACCTAAAAAAACTCTATATTTTGATTTAGATAATTTAATAATAAAAACTTCTTTAATTAATGTTTCGTTCTTAATTCTTAAAACCAAAGATTTGGCTGAATCATTAAAATATAAATCTGCAATTTTAATTATATAATTAAAGTCTTTTTTATCTTCTTTATGTTTTTTTGGAGTTTTAACAGAATTTGACAAATCACTAATTTTTATTTCATCAACAGGAACTTTTTCAGCAA
>MDTB01070169.1_pt1 | contig 10436 bp, 7 predicted proteins | sample 811161 | NCBI WGS metagenome assembly MDTB01 (sample SAMN05326650, study PRJNA326480) | marine metagenome | isolation source: seawater | place: Mediterranean Sea | collected 2009
CAAGTACCCAATGACATAATATTGTCCCCGCAGCAGAAACCGTAGCTATTCAAGGGTGCGTGCCCTGCAGCGTTCAGGATGACCATCTCCGCGACGGTCTTTTTTCTAAACCGGCTGGATTAGCCTTGTTATACGTATTATGACTACTCATCTTTATCAGCATAACTCTCTAAATCGTAAACCACTTGAATAAATAGATCCGCCAAGCCGACCCCATACTTTTCTTTGGCTTCAACGAGACTATCCGTTTCTGATAAAGCGCCATGCAGCTGCTCAAGCCCATCAGTCATGTCGTTGAAATTATCTTTGCACTTGGAAATCAGGTTTAGTAACTCTCCTTTATTTGGCTCATAACCTAACTGGTGAGCGAAGCGGTTTCTCATTTTGTTAATGCTTTGTAGGCAGCTCGCTACCCCATCTGGTACGAGCCCTAACGAATTAATAAATGATATTTTTCTACTGTGGGTCAACGAAAGAAAATGCTCTTGGAGCTTGCAGTCGTAATTTAGAACTAACTCTTCAAGAATGTGCTCAACAACTAAGTGTCCGATTACAAAACCAGCCAGTAAATCTGAGTCATCAATTCTATGAAATAGAAACTCTTCGTATTCATTGCTGTTTTCGGACATTCTCACTCAATTCCTTGCCACTTTCTTGTGGTGCCGTATAACGTTCAGCCTGACCTGCCGTGCGCTAAACGTTGACCGGATCGACGGGTGTTTTCACGGTAAGGTCAAGGCTCTGGTTAGAGATTTTTAAAGTATGATTCGTCAATACTTATCTCTTCAATCACTCGTTTATTAATGGTGATTCCCATTTCAAGTTCTTTTAGTTTGGCAACCAAGTCATCTCCGTCAATTAAATCTAAAGGGGGCGCTCCATCGCGTTGAGCTTCTTTTCGTGCTTCTCGTGTAAATGTACCTGTTGTTATAAGTAAACCCTTGTCTGCTCGCCCAACCATGGCTCCTCGAAAATCTCGAACAATTGATGGAGATATTGACCCTTTGTAACGTTTGCATTGGAATATGACATGAAATGAAAGTAGACCACCCAATCTAACAACACCTTTCCCGTCAATTCCCCCATCGCTGACTTTTCCAGTAACCTCAACAGACGTAAAACCTGATTCTCTTAGGATGCGCTGGCAAAGACGCTCGAAAGAATCGGGAGGAATGTTTTTCACAACCTCTAATGCATGCTCTTGCCATTGAAGCTCTTTCAGCTCTTCGGGTTCCTCAGTCTCTGTCTTCTTTTGTTTTTCATTTCTATCCAAATCTTGAACGTATTTCTTCACTTCTTCAAATGAAACTGAAGTTCGCTCTTGCCCATCGCTGGTTAATGCCCAGATTCCCCTAGACGAATTCGTAAGAACTCCATATCGTTTTAAAGATGTGCGTGCCCATGCAAGGCGATAGCTGAATTTTGTCCTATTCCCTCGATGGATTTCTGATAATTGCTTCTCAGAAAGTTTCATGATTTCAGCAACGGATTCTTCCTGTTCCTCAATGGAGGCCGACCCACCAAGCTTGTGCATTGCAGTAAATAAGGGTTCTATTAATTCGTCATTCGTTGGGGCTGGCATATGTGTATTTCCTTATTTTCTCTAACATATTATTGACTGGCAATTTTGCCTGATATCCGGATATTGCATGGGTTTTCAGGCAATATCGCTTGTCTTTAATATTTAATATCTCCACCGTTTTCTTAATAAGATATGTTATCTATGAAGTTTTAATATGGCAAGTAGAATACTTTACAAGGCAGGGGGTGTGATGCGGAGGCGTCGAGGATGCCCATCTCCGTGAGGGTCTTTTTTCTAAACCGGCTGAAATAGCCTATTTAAGGAGAGGGGGCGTTCTTTGCAAACGGACCGACATCCGCCTTTGTGAGCGGCCGGTTGAGGATGGGCTTGCGGGAAACCTCATCGGCTCCGACATCCGGGCTGACGTCCCGCGTTTGACCGTCTATGTCCACATCGACGAACGCGTAGGACCCCGCCCCTGCATTGATGGCCGGACTTCCTGCCTGCAGACGATAGACACCATTGGCATCGGTCGCCAACTGGGGATCGACGATCGTATACCCCTCCGCAGGCATATTGCCGGTACCGCAGTTCCAGCCGATATTGCCCTCCCAGGTGCCGGTATAGGGATCGTCTTCGCTAACCCATCCCATGTTCCCGCCGCCCTGCATAATATTATTGGCCACGGTTACATGGGTCGGAGGCACGTTTCCGTGTGAGCTTCGCAAGTAGTGAACGTTATTATTGATAAAGGTGTTGTAGGCAATCACACAGTCATCCGCCGCCGCATAAGAAGTGTCTAGTCCATTACCCGCTGAAACCCCTCTTGTGCATCCCTCAAAGTAGTTCGAGAAGATTTGGTGTCGTGCCCCATAAACCCTCAGGCCTTCGCTGTTCCTTATATAATTGCCATAGACCACGCAGTCGTCTCCGCCTCGCAGCGTAAATGTTCGGCAATCAATGAGTGTGTTATAGCGATAGGTATTCCCGTTGGATTTATTCGATATCGTTTCATAATCACCTTCGCAACGTTCAATCAAATTATACTCGATCAGACCGTGCGTGGAATCACTGCCTTGCGTACCTGTTCCGTATTTAATGACTTCCGTTCCATTATGTTGACGATTCTGGTCGTGAAAATAATTATGATGAATCCAGACGCGATCTATCGTCCCCCAAACATAGATCATATGTTCGCCTACATCGGGGTTCTGGTAGCTGAATTCATTGTGGTCAATCTGGGTATCGGCTCCCGTCGTCGTAAGCAGATCACCACTGCCTGTACAGTTGAAAAAATTGCGGGTAAAACGGCAGAATTGAGCTTCTTTAATCTTACTGGTTCCACTGGTGTCGAGATCTGTGCTGTGCGTGAAATGAAATCCTTTGACCGTAACGTGTTTGGCATACTTGTTGATATAAAATCCGGATGTGCCGGTAATCTCAACTCCAAGTATGGTTTCCGCTTCAATGATGATGGGATCAGCGGCCGTTCCCTGACATTCGACCATGATGAAATCGGTAGTGGTATATACGCCGTCTTCTACGATGATGCGGTCGCCGGCCTCCGCATGGTTAATGGCGGTCTGCAAACGTGAGATTGAATTCACGCTAACCGTTGCGGCGAATGATGTTCCTGTCCATCCGAGGAGGCTGCACGTGATGAGTATTAAAAAGTTTTTTTTCATAAGTATGTGCCTCAGCGTACGGCCTGATCCATGGCATCGATCAAGGCCTGGGTCAGTTCAGGAATATTGTTTTCACCCATGCGGGTGGAGTAGATTTGACTGTTGATGGCTCCCACATAGTCTGTGAAGTCGGCTTTTTTCTGTGCGGTGAATGGGCTGATGTATCCCTTGTTTCCACCGTGCTGACCCTTTTCGTTCGGGTTGTCGTAAATAGTCATGCAGCCCGAAAATCCGATGACCTGGGGCAGGGCGGCGGCTTTTTTTACGGCGGCATAATAGACCTTACCGCGGTGGGTCTGGCTATGATAGCTACCATACACATTATGCTGACTCGGTTTGTTGTTCTGGGTATAAACTTTACCGAGTGCCATATCGCTGATGTAGATCGGTTTGCCGGTGCGGGCAGAAATCTCTTCTACGGGAAGCACGCCTCTGGCTTTGTTGTAGGTGCCTTGTTTGTATGCGACGATATGGAGGTGCTGCGGGCTCAGGACATCCACATACGGCGCGATGGCTTCATACATATCGAGATTCATGTTATAGGGCTTCATGTAGTAGCCCAGGATCAGCTTATCCGGAGCATAGTGCCGCATCTTTTGATGGGCGACTTCATGCACTTTGGCGATGAGCAGGCAGGTGATGTTGTTGAAGTCGCGCTTTTGTAAATCGTTTTCCGCCACGACCTCCTCCGGGCGGGGATTCAGGGAGGGATCATACTGGATGGAGAGTTCGTCGAACGAAGTAAAGGTGGTTCCGTAGACCGCGTTTAAAGCACCGATGTGTTTGTATGTGGTTTTGAAAACCTGATCGATGATCGCCTGCCTTGCCGGACTTTCATTCGGGGTGGCGAGGAAATGGTTGATCCATTTGTGCATCAGCTGGAATGGATTGAACCCGTATGAAAAACCGATGATATGCGGATCAGCGGCATTTCCTCTGGTCGACGATTGTATCTTTTTATCCGTCTCCTGTTCAAATGCCGCAGAAAATGGATCCGCTCGATGAACATCGGGCTTTTTGTAGGTCGAGCTGTGCGGTGTGACCATGGGAAAGATACTTTTGCAATAGGCAAACTTTCGTTCCAGCGCCGCCTTTTTCTGCGGCTTATCGGATAGCGCCGCGCAGGCGTTCAAGTTCAGGTTGGAAAGAATGTTGAACGCATGGCAGGCACAACCGTAGGCATCGCCTTTGTTGACCAGTTCCACCGTGTTTTCAAAAAACCTGGTGTGGGTCATGCCGACCGGAAAGAAGGCATAGCCGTTTGCATCGATGAACCAATGCCGTCCGTCAATCTTTTCGGTATGGATGTGACCGGTCGCCTGGCCCTTAACTTCTGCAAAGTCGCTGTAGAGGGGCATGTTTTCCGGAGCAGCCTGAGCATGATGGAGTGCTAGGGCGCATACGATCAGGGCGAGGGATCTTAGGTTGGTATTCATCTGTTTCTTAGACATGGGTTTGACCTTTTCTGAGGGCTGAACCAAATATTCGCGGTTTGGACTAGGGATAAACAATGGCCGGATGGTCCTGCAGCAGGGCCTTCCGGTCTCTCATGACCCCATGATAGCGCTTGATGATTTCGTGATATTTTTTCTCCAGCATTTTTCCTTTTTGATCGTTGGGTCCAGTTACAGCGTTGTCGAGCATTTGATCATTCAGGTTTTGAACGGTTCTGCAGAGGTGATGGCGGCATTCGCCGTCGATGGAGAAAAAACCGGGCTGACCGCGTTCATAGGCTTTATCCGGATGCGACTGGTCTACTAGGCAGGCACAGAATTGGACACCGATAAAATACGGGTCGATGGATATCCGGTCTGCTAGGATGTCGTATAGAACTAGGCGGTCGACATGATCGGGAATGGCTCCCCAGGCTGTTGAGGTCCCTTGAATATGTACCGGATATACATTCCCAAACGGCTGGTCGCTGATCAGGACTGGTTTGTTGAGCGCTTTGGCCATCGGCTTGATGGGGAATATCTCGCTGAGATGCTGCGGTGCAAGCACATCAATATAGGGATCAACCGCCTGCCACATTTCGGTGGTCAGCGTGGCCTGTTTAACGTAACTGCCGAGCACCATGTGGTTCGGATCGTATTTGCGGATGGTTTCATATCCCAGGCGGTAGACCTGTTCAATGATTGCTCCCAGCAGCGCCTGGGCATCATCATACTGATCCTGAGCACCGGCTTGTTTAGGCATGCTACCGTAGCCGTTTTTTAATCTCCGAATCCAGTCTGGATAGACCAGAGTTCCGGATTCGATCAGTTCGCTGAAGGAACGGAAAGAGGTGCTGTATACGCCGTTCAGCGTTTCAATATTTCCCTCATAGCGCTTTTCGAGAATACCAAGCAGGTGTGCACGCCCCGGGCTTTCCTTCCGCTCAATCGTCTCATTGATCCAGAGGATTTCCCGGTCCCACGAGCCGAATCCATAATAATAGCCCATAACCCATGGATTATCTTTCAGCTTCGGCACGTATTTAGTCACGAGGGTTTCTACATAGTGCCGGTATTCATCGCTGAATACATCGGGCCGTTTCTCGCCCGGTTGCAGTTCCACATTGTGTTTGATTAAAGGGATGGGAAAGGCGTAGGGGATGCGGGCTTCGCTGAACACCTTTTCCGCCAATTCCTTATCCACAAAACCTTTCTGGAGGCGTTCAGGGCAATAGGGGCCGCTCCAAACACAGTTGAATCCGAGGTCACGCATGCGTTGGATGGTTCCGCGCAACCACGCTTCCTGATCTCCGCTATAAGTAAAGGTTACAGCGCTCTGACAGAAATCCGTGATGGGGTGGGCCATGCCGATGCCCCAGAATCCATGGCCTTCCGGGGTGATCAGCCACCAGCGGCCGTCAATTTTCTGGGTATGGAAAAAGCCGGTCTTTTCCCCTTTGATGTCGGTAAAGCCGCCGTAGGCATCCAGTTGGGTGCTCTGTGCGGAAGAAATGAAGCTCAGGCAACATGCCGCGGTGAGCAAGTTGAACATTCGTTTTATTTTCACGGGAGTTCCTTTTCCATTAAGGCGGTGATCTGTTTATTGGCATCGGCGATGAGCTTCACGTGTTCCATATCTGGCTGTTCCATTTCATCCAGCAGACCGCGGCCACGGGCTTTGTTGCGCTGGTAGGCGCCGCAGAGGTGAAAGCCGATGCATCCGGGGTTCTGGTGAAGTGCGGTTAGGGTGTCGGCATACCATTGCCCATTGTTGGGTTTGAATGGGGTCTTTAACTTGTGATGGCCTTTAACGCCGGCGGCGTCGGCCAGCAGTACCGGTTTACCCGTTTTCCTGTGCCATTCATCCATGTGTTTGACCGGATTGTTGAAATCCTGGAAGGAGAGCACGTCCACATAGGGTTTTGCTGCGTCAATCACTTCCATGGGAATCGGTGCGTTGGCTTCATAGCGATCTCCCAGTAGCAAATGATGTTTGTCGTAGCGCCGGATAGCATCGTGCGTGGTTTTATAATAGGCGGCAGCTAGGTCGAAAAGTTCCTTGCGTCCGGCTTCGGATTTCAGGCGTTCGGGGTCAAACATCGGACCGCGCCATTCATTAAACGGCCGGTCGTGAACCCAGCAGGGGCAGTCGCTATAGAAATAACCGATCAGGTTGGGGTCTTCGGCGAGCGCGGCGCAGTGCGACCGGGCAACATAGTCGCACCACTCTTTCCAGTCTTCGCTTCGGAAATCATAGTGAACCGTATGTTTTTCCCATTGGTGCGATTCGGTAAACGGGAGTAGGTGGCAGTAGGGCATGTCGAGCGCGCGGTATTCATCCACCGTAAATGGGCGGGAATGCTGCCATTGTTTGACGGTGACTTCCTGAACCCAGCCGACTGTGTTGAAACCCCACTCTTTCAGATTCGGTACCACCGATTCTTGAATCCAACGGATGGTGCTGCCGCCATATTTTTTGCGCCAGATGTCCAGATTTTCCTCATAGCGAAGGCTGGCCGGATCGATGTGGTTGATGCCTAGAGTAAAAAACGGCATTCCGTCTGGGGTGATCAACCACCAATGATCGTTCCGTTTGCCCAAGGTGAAGAAGCCTGTTGGATCCAGTTGGGTTGTTCTTAGAGCAGTTTGTTTTGCGGGAGCTGCCACAACCCCGGCTCCTGCTGCCAATGCGGTACTGATGAAAATTCTCCGTTGCAACGTCATTTCTCCGAATTAAATGAAAAGGGTTTCTGCAGCGTAATGTGGTCCGATGAAGAGCCGATGAGGATGTTGAAATCGCCACATTCCGTTTTCCATGTATTGTTCGGGGTATCCCAAAACGAGAGGGCGCGTTGATCAATGGTGTGGGTAATGGCTTTTGATTCGCCGGGTTCCAGTGCCACCTTGGCAAAGCCTTTCAGTTCCTTGACCGGTCGCGCGACAGACGATTCTATATCTTGGATATAGAGCTGGGTGGCCTCTTGTCCGAAACGGTTTCCGGTATTGGTAACGGTATATGAAATTTCTAGGGTGTCATCGGGGCCCATGGTTGTGGAGGAGAGCTTGAGGTTGCTGTATGTAAAGTCCGTGTAGCTAAGTCCATATCCAAACGGAAAGAGTGGCTTGATGTTTTTGTGCTCATACCAACGGTAGCCCATAAAAACACCTTCTTTCAGTACGACGGTTTCCGCATTGTAATCATCCAGCGCGTGGGCAGGGGAATCCTCCAACCGGGCCGGGAAGGTCATCGGCAGCTTGGCGCTTGGATTCACATCACCGAACAGAATATCGGCATAGGCATGGCCGGCTTCCTGTCCGCCATAGAACCCCCAGAGCAGCGAATCGACGTTGTCCAGCCACGGCATTTCAATGGGTGAGCCGCCCATTATGAATAAGATGGTGTCCGGACGCACGGCCAGCAGTTTGTCCGGTACCGATCCATCAAGTGATTTAAGGTTCGGCTTGTCCTGTCCTTCTTTATCGAGCGTATGATCAATCCCCCCGAAATAGATGACCGCATCGGCTTTCTTCGCCGCTTGGAGGTAAGCATTTTCCATGCGGCCCTTGCGTTCCCATCCGACAAATAGTTTGGACTGGTGCGGTTTAAAGCCGGCGCAGGTGATGGCGAACTCATACTCGCGATCCGCTTCCATAGGGATCGTGGTGCCGATTTTCTTGCCATCAACCTGGAAGGTAATTCCTCCGTTCGCTACGGTCGCGAAGGTATATTCTCCAGTGCTTTCCGGTTTAACCGTTGCACTGAGAATCACCTGGGTGAAATATTTCTTAATGCGCTTCATGGTGGCGGTTACGTCCGAGCTGCCGACATATTCCGTTGCGACCCGCATATCTTTTTCATTGAAGAATTCCAGTTTCCAGGCCGGGGTACCGGGGCCGGGATCCACACTGGTGACCCAGGCGCCGGAAATCGGTTCATAGCCGTCGGCCGCACTGGCTTCCATGTAGGTGATTTCAACCTGATCGCCCAGCTTTTGTTTCAGGCCCTCTAGTGGTGTGATTTCATAGCTCGATTTGACCTGCGAGGAGCCGCCGCCCGTACCATGTTTTTTATCGGCATTGTGACCAAGCACCAGCAGTGTTTTGATAGATTTCTGATTCAGTGGCAGTTGCTTTTTATCGTTCTTCAGCAACACGACGGTCTCTTCGGCAATAGTTCGGGCTATCTGTTGGTGTTTTTCGGTGTTGCGCTCGCCGAGCTTCCGATGGCCGTCCTGCATGCCCATGCGTAGCTGCATGCGGAGAATCCGGCGTGCCATGCCATCAAGAACATCGGTTGAAATTTCCCCGCTCTTCAGTTGGGCCAGGAAAGGATCGGCGAGAAAGTATTCATGGTAGGGTTTTTTGGTGCCCATTTCGATATCGAGCCCGTTGAGAGCTGCATCTTTGGTTTTAATGTCCACATTCCAGTCGGTGATGACGGTCCCATCAAACTTCCACTCTCCTTTAAGAATGTCGGTCAGCAGGTGGCGGCTCTGGCTACAGTTTTCTCCCATATATTCGTTGTAGGCACCCATAACCGACCACGTGCCACCTTCTTTCACGGCGATTTCAAATGCGGGCAGATATAGTTCCCGCAGGGTTCGTTCGTCCGGGCGCATGTCGACGCCCTTGCGGTTGAGTTCCTGTAGGTTGAGCGAGAAATGTTTCAGGCAGGCGGCGACATCATTTTTCTGGATGGCACGGATTTCAGATGCTGCTATCTTACCGGCCAAGTAGGGATCTTCACCGCAATATTCAAAATTGCGCCCGCAGATCGGGGTGCGCACCATGTTCACCCCGGGGCCGAGGATGATATCCTTCTTCCGTTCCCGTGCTTCGCTACCCAGCACGGAGCCGTGCAGGCTGGCCATTTCAATGTTGAAGGATGCGGCCACCCCGGAAAGCACGGGAAGATACGTGGCAAAATCGGTATCCCAACCAGCCGGAGCCCAACTATCAAACGAAATTTCATTGCGTACACCATGCGGGCCGTCGCTCATCCACATCGGCTTGATCTGCAGCCGATCCACACCGGCGACCGCAAATTTGCTGTTCGCATGGCAGAGACTGACTTTTTCCTCCAACGTTAGTTGCCCCAATAGACGCTCCACTTCTGTTTCCAGCATGGCGGCCTTTTCCGACTCAGAAGCGTCTGATGTACGGTAAGCCGCGGGAGGGTGGTCGTACTCTATGCGGGCTAACCGTTCGCGTTCACTCATGGATGCTACTGTCTGGTTTGTGGATACGATTGCAGATAATAAAACTAACGGAATATTAAAACATGACTTCATTCATTTATCTTTCGGTTGTGAAATGACGTATGTCTACGTGAGGTGGGGCTTTCCCACAATGACACAAAGACGTCATATTTGACCTTATTGCAATAAAACACTATGTAAATCAAGCGATTTGAGTCGTTAGCGATTCGTCTCGCTAATGCGATAGAAGAAGACAATCGATGAAGTTCAGGATGAAGTATTTTGTTGCCAGATATGTGTAACACCTTCTCTTTGTAGCCAGCCCATGCTTGCAAGCGATACAGGGTATGGTTTGAATTTGATGTAGGTTCGAGAGAGCAGACCCTGATTTTGGGTCATGTTGTGTTCATTCGGATGAAATAAAATAGTGTATGGATCGCTGGTGCTGAAATTTGTTTGTCCCGTCACCGTTCACTCAACGATGCCCACGCCGCCTCAATCTATACTCCTTTAAGAGCTATCGCCTGAGTGCTTCAATCGGGCTCAGACTAGCGGCTTTCCAGGCGGGATGGGTGCCAAAGACAACGCCGGTAAGCAC
>MDTB01118958.1_pt1 | contig 10436 bp, 12 predicted proteins | sample 811161 | NCBI WGS metagenome assembly MDTB01 (sample SAMN05326650, study PRJNA326480) | marine metagenome | isolation source: seawater | place: Mediterranean Sea | collected 2009
CCTAAAACATTATGGCTTGGAATTTCGGGTGAAGTTAAGCCCTTAATGGATATGGTAAAGGAAATTGATAATAAATTATTTGAAATTGGTTTTTCAAAAGATAAAAAAAAGTTTATACCACATATAACCGTAGCTAGGATTTCCTATCCTCAAAAAGTAATTCCAGATGTAGATATATTTTTGAAATCATCATATGATGTAATTGATTTGGAGATAGATAGTATGCAATTTTTAAGTAGTGAATTGCTCCCAAATGGAGCAATTTACTCACTTTTAAAAACTTTTCCACTTGGAGAAAAAACATAAGGAAGCACTATGACAGTTGACTCAAAAAAAACTAAATCACTTGAATTAGCAATAACGCAAATAGATCGTCAATTTGGTAAGGGGTCAATAATGAAGTTGGGTGATGATCACCAACCTTCTTTTGAAAATTCTATTTCAACTGGCTGCTTATCTCTAGATGTTGCCTTAGGCGTTGGAGGTGTACCAAAAGGTAGAATTATAGAACTTTTTGGACCTGAATCTTCTGGAAAAACTACATTAGCTCTACATATAGTTGCAGAAGCTCAAAAAGCAGGGGGATATGCTGCATTTATAGATGCAGAACATGCTGTAGATCCTGAATACTCAAAGGTATTAGGTGTTAATATAAAAGAATTATTGATTTCTCAACCCGACACTGGTGAACAAGCTCTGGAAATTTGTGAAACTTTAGTTAGAAGTGGTGCAATGTCAATTATTGTAATAGATTCGGTAGCAGCTTTGGTTCCCAGAGCTGAATTAGAAGGAGATATGGGTGACTCTCATATGGGACTGCAAGCAAGATTAATGTCACAAGCCTTGAGAAAATTAACAGGAACTGTTAGTAGGTCAAATACAACTGTTTTATTTATAAATCAGATAAGAGAAAAAATAGGTGTTATGTTTGGAAATCCTGAAACTACACCAGGAGGAAGGGCATTAAAATTTTATTCGTCTATTAGAATGGATATACGACGAGTCACGACTTTGAAAGATGGTGGTGAGATGGTAGGCAGTCGTACGCGAGTCAAAATTATTAAAAATAAAGTAGCTCCACCATTTAAACAGACAGAATTTGATATTATGTATGGCCTGGGAATATCGTATGAGGGTGATATTCTTGATCTTGCTGTCGCGGGTAATATCATTGAAAAAACAGGTGCTTGGTTTTCATATGATAATGTTAAAATTGGGCAAGGAAGAGAAAATTCAAAAAACTATCTAAAAGAAAATAAAGATGTTTTAAAATCTGTTGTTAAAAAAGTAAAAGCTTTTATGGGACTTGGTAAATAACATTTTGATTAAATTTAATTTTTATTTATACAATTTAAAACTTTTCATAAATAAAGTATATTAATTAAGTCTAAATAATAATATTAAAATGTTAAGAGATAATAAGAATAAAGATATTATGCACTCAGCAATTAATTTTTTAGCATATAGAGCTAGAAGTAAAGCTGAATTATTTTCAAAATTAATAAAAAAGTATAAGCTGGATGATATAAAAAGTGTTATAAAAGAGCTTGAAGTAAAAGGATATGTAAATGATAAAGAATTTGCAAAAATGTATTCTTCAAATTTGATAAAAAATAAACTTTTAAGTAAAAAAGCTGTTAAGCATAGATTGCTTAAACACAAAATTTCAGAAGATATTCTAAATCCAATTCTTGATAATATATTTTCTCAATTAAATGAGAAACAAATAATATTTAAAATTATAACAAAGAAAATAAGTAAAAATGAAAATATGAATGATAAAGATATAGCTAAGCTTTTTCTTTATTTAAAAAGAAAAGGTTTTTACTTAAATGATATTAAAGATGTGGCAAGAGAATTTAATATAAAATATTAAGATATTATTTCTAGAATATGATATTATTGAGATACTCAATTTTATAATATTAATGTGTGGACTTAAAAATAATTTATATTAATAAATAATAATTATATCTTTGCAGCTTTTCAAAGAATCTTTTTCTCTATCATTTGGTTAGATAAATACTATATATTTAATTATTAAAAGTACTATCTCAAACACTATTATATAATTTTAAGGAACATAAGGATGTTTAAACTTCTAGCCTCGATGTATCGCTTAAATGATCTATTAATATGGTTTATAGCAATACTTTTTCCGCCCATTGTAGTTGCTAACATTGGGAAATATTTTGCCATCAAGAAAGCATTTTATTTAACGACCATAGGTGGAATTGAAGGAGATTACATTGAATTTGGTGTTTTTACAGGCTCATCAATGTCATGCGCATTACGCTCTGCCAGAACAAGTCGTTTGGGTAAAATATCGCAAACAAGACGATTTTTTGGTTTTGATTCTTTTGAAGGTTTTGGTAAAATTTCTGAGGAACATGATCATTTATTTTTTAATGATGAAAACTTTTCGGTCAACATAGTAGATGTTCAGAAAAGACTTAATCGTATAAAGAAGCCTAATCAGGAATTAAAACTTATTAAAGGTTTTTACTCAGATACTCTGGATACAAAAAACCCCTCAAATTATAAAATTGAAAAAAGTTCGGTGATTTTAATTGATTGTGACTTTTTCCAAGCATCAGTTAGTTGTTTTAAGTTTATCAGCTCTATTATTCAAGAAGGTACTATAATAATTATTGATGATTTTTATAGCTATAAAGGACATTCTAAAAAAGGAACTTATGGCGCTTTTCAAGATTTTTTGAAAGTTTACAACAAATTTAGGTTTCGCAGAATTTTTGATTATGGTATAGGTGGTGTAGCCTATATTGCACATAAATAAATTAAACCTAAAAAACATTGTGAAAATAATTGCTCATAGAGGCTTTTGGAAAATATCAGAAAGACAAAACACTTTAGAAGCCTTTTATGCTGCGATAAATAGAGGATTTGGAATAGAAACTGATGTCAGAGACTTAAATGGAAAACTTGTTATTTCTCATGATATTCCAGATAAAAAAAAGCAGAATATCTTATTTGGAGATTTAATTAAAAAAATATCAAAAATAAAAAATATAAATGAAGTTCCATTAGCAATAAATATCAAATCCTGTGGTCTTGGACAACTACTTAGTCAAGAATTAAGTAGTCTGGAATGTTTAAAAAATGTTTTTGTTTTTGATATGTCGATTCCTGACATGTTAAATAGTTTTAGAAGAGAAATTCCATTCAAGGTCTACGGAAGACTAAGTGAATATGAATCTGATCTGAGGATTTTAAAAAAAGTAGATGGTATATGGTTAGACCAATTTGAGAATAATTGGATTAATGATTTAACACTTCGTGAAATACTTAAATTTAATAAAGAATTGTGTATCGTATCACCTGAAATTCATGGTCGCCCACATATGGAAGCATGGCATGGTTATCGTCCTTATGCAAAATATAATTTAGCAATATGTACTGATCTTGTAGAAGAAGCAAATAATTTTTTTAACAATTAATATTTTAGATTTATAAATGGAATTTTCATTAGTTATACCACTGTACAATGAGGAAAAAAATATTAAATATGTAGTTTCAGATTTATTTAAATCTATTAAAACTATAAAACCATTTGAATTTGAATTAATACTGGTTGAAAATGGTTCAATAGATAAAACTAGTGAAAAATGTAAGGAGGTGTCGGAATTGTATCCAAACATTCGTATTCTTAGACTTAACCAAAATAAAGGGTATGGTGGTGGGGTTTTAGCTGGATTGCTTTTTGCAAAAGGAAAAAGATTACTATGGATGCCGGGTGATGGTCAAGTAAGTGGTGATGATGTTTTAAAAATAATTAAAATAGCCCAGGAACAAAATAACTTAAAATGGATAATAAAAGGTAAGCGATTATATCGTGAAGATTCATTTATGGTACAACTTATATCCAAGACTTATTCTTTTCTAGTTAATTCTATCCTTAAAATAGATGTTGCGGATGTAAATGGACTTCCTAAGTGTTTTCCAATGGAAATTAAGAATAATTTACGTGATTCAATGGAGGCATCTTTTACATTTGATGCAGAGATATTGAAAATTGCGACAATGAAAAATTTTGATATTATAGAAACTCCGGTTAAATTTTTGAATCGTCGAGAAGGTCTATCAAGTTGGTCAGGAAGTAGGATAAAAGTTTATATAGAATCATTGAAACGTCTTTTTAAATTGAGAAAATATTATTCAAAAAAAAAGATTATTTAATTAAATATCTAATAGATTATTTTAAAAAATTAACCGTATTAAAAAAGGAAATTTATTAATGATTAAAGCAATTATTTTTGATTTGGATGGTGTATTAGTTGATGCCAGGGAATTGCATTATGAAGCTTTAAATCGTGCTTTAGAAGCCATTAATAGTATATATGTAATCAGTCGAGACGAACATTTATCAACTTATGATGGACTACCAACTACTAAAAAACTTGAAATTCTAACCAAGAAAAAAAAGCTTCCAAAAGACACTTATGATAAAGTTTGGAGTTTGAAGCAAGAAATGACACGAAAAATTATAGATGAAGAAATGAATTATGATGAAAAGATGAGAGGAATTCTTAAAAAATTAAAATCAAAGGGATATAAAATTTGTGTAGCATCAAACTCCATTCGTGAATCAACTAAAATGATGCTTTTACGTAAAGGGCTATTAGAGTTTTGTGAATTTTATCTTTCTAACCAAGATGTTCTTAAGCCTAAACCAAACCCTGAAATGTATTTAAAATCATTCATAAAACTTGGTATAGGGCCCAAAGAATGTGTAATTGTTGAAGATTCTCACTTTGGAAGACAGTCTGCTTTTGAATCTGGAGCATATCTCTGCGCAGTAGAAAATCCAGATGATGTTTCGTATGAAAAGATAAAAGCAACAATTGATAAATTTTCTGAAGATAAATTATCTAATGATTTTAAACCTAAGTGGCAAGGTGGAAATTTGAGAATTATCATACCAATGTGTGGCGAAGGAAAACGCTTCAAGGAATTGGGATACTCATTTCCGAAGCCATTGATAGATATAAATGGTAAACCAATGATACAGTGGGTCACTGAGAATATAAATGCTGAAGCTAAATTTATTTTCATCGTGACAAAAGTTGATTATGACAAGTATAATTTAAAATATTTATTAAATTTACTTGAAAGTAATTGTGAAATAATTATTCTAGATAAAGCTACACGCGGGGCTGCAGAAACTACTTTAAAGGCTAAAAACTTATTTAATGATAAAGATCCAATTGCAATAATTGCCACAGATCAACTGTTAGATTGGAATAGCAATGAATTCTTTTATGCTATGGCTGCTGATGAATGTGATGGAGGAATAGTTACATTCGAATCAACACATCCAAAGTGGAGCTATTCATTAATTGGTGATAATGGTTTCGTAACAGAAACAGCTGAAAAAAAACCAATCAGTAGAAATGCTAGTGCTGGAGTATATTATTTTAAATGTGGTCGTGATTATATAAAATATGCTGAGCAGATGATTGAAAAAGGGTTAACATTCGAAAATGAATATTATATTTGTCCAGTTTATAATGAAATGATAGGAGATGGAAAAAAAATAAGAATATTTCCAATAAAAAATATGTGGAGTTTTTCAACTCCAGAAGATGTGGATTTTTTCTTAAAAAAAAATAAATTCTGAAATTATATATCTTTTTTTAACTAAATTTAAAAATAATATCTATTACTATTAATAATTCATGAATGTTAATATCGTTATTCCATGCGCTGGTTCTGGAAGTAGGTTTTTAAGAGCTGGCTATAATACACCAAAACCTTTTATCGATATTTTTGGTAAGCCAATGATAATTCATGTTATAGAAAACTTATCTTTGAATAATGCTAGGTTTATTTTTATTGTCCGTAATGAACATACTCAGATGATAAAAAAACAGATTAAAAAGATTCATAAACTAAAAAATGCTATTGTTCAGCCTATTGATCATATAACAGAGGGTGCTGCTTGCACTGTGTTACATGTTAGAAAATTTATTAATAATAACGATCCTATTATTATAGCTAATTCTGATCAAATTATTGATATTCGATTTCACAATTTTGTGAATGATTGCATGGATAAGAACTTGGATGGATCTATCATGACTTTTAAAGATCTTCAAAAGAATCCAAAATGGTCATTTGTTAAATTAGGTTCTGATGGTCTTGTTAAAAATGTGCGTGAAAAAGTTCCCATTTCAGATTTAGCTACTGTTGGGATATATATGTTTAGCAAGGGTAAAGATTTTGTTGATGCTGCAATTGATATGATTATACATAATGAAAGAGTAAATAACGAATTTTATGTATGTCCTGTCTATAATTATGCAATTAAAAACGGCAAAAAAATAGGAATATTTGATATACCAAATCATCATATGCATTGTCTTGGTACTCCGGAAGATTTAAAAAAATATACAAATTTAATGGCAAAATAATATGGAAAAATTTAATTTGGAAGATTTTAAACTAGGCTGGTTAATAGGTGATTTTGAACCTTCTATACTTCGAACCGATCAGTTTGAAGTAAGTATTAAAAAATATAAAAAAGGAGATTATGAAAAATCACATTTTCATAAAAAATCTGATGAAATTACTATAATAACAGTCGGAAAAGTTCTAATGAATGATGAAGAATATACAACAAATGATATAATTTTGATTAAAAAAGGAGAAGCGACAGATTTTAAAGTACTTTCAGATACAACAACAGTAGTAGTAAAAACACCTTCAATACCTGGTGATAAATATATGGGTAAAGACTTAAGTATGTAGGATATTAAAAAACCTTTATATGAAAGATCTTTAAATAAACTTTATAGATATTTATATCCTTTCTAGCAGCACGATATCTTTAACAGTATTAAAATTTGGTAACAATATTATCTTTTTCCATTTATAATTACTCTCGAGTAGTTTAAGATAATAATTTAAATTATCTTCAGGAACAATAGATGATGCAAAAATATAACTAATTGATTCAATTTCATTTAAAGCTTTTATATCTATGGTATACCAATTTGTATTTTTTCTACTATTATAAATATCAGAATTGAAATTATATTGATTAATTTCAAATTTGTTAAAACCATTTAATAAAAACATAAAATTATTATTTAGTGGGTAATCATGAATAAAAACTTTATCGATAATTTTATATGTTTTAATAAAGTTATATATATAATCACTTTTGTATGATTTTAATAAATAGTCGCTTTTCGTCACTTTATCCTCAAAATAACTATTTGGATTGAGATTCATAAATATCCGAATTGACAAAAATATTGAAAAAAATATATATTTTTTTTTAAGAGTATTTAATGTTTTGTAAAAATATAAAATGGAAAACACTAATAAAAATCCCACAAATTCGAAGCTATACTTTAAATGAGCTATGTCAGTATCACTGAGATTAACTAAAGCTAAATATGATGATGTAATTAATATGAAAAAGGTAATTATAAGAAAATTTCGATTTTTTAATAAATTTATTAATAGAAATAATATTATTATAATGTATACTTCTAAATCTTTTAAACTAATTTTTAATAACTCTATTTTAAAAAGGTTATTAAAACCTTCTATTAAGTTAATATACTCATTTAATGTAGTTGTTGAATGAGTTCCAACAAAAAATATCTGATGTAAACATGGTAGTGCAATAATTAGAGGCAAACTATTTCTAAAAGATTTAATTACTATATCTCTTATTTGATTTGATTTTTTATACTGATATATCAAACTGTAAATAAAAGCAGGGAAAACAAGTACAATATTTGAATATCTAAACCAAATTGTTAATGAAACGAAAAAAAATAGATATTTAGGTTTTGATTTTATAAATGATACCTCAATCATAAAAAAAAGAAATGCAAGGTATGCGTAATTAGATTGCTCGATATAAGTTGACCACATAGATATTTGTTCTATCGATAAAATTGATATTATAGACAATACTTTAAGACAAAAATTAAATTTTAAACGATTGAGTAAATAAAGATAGTAGATTAAAAAAATTAATACATTTGATAATTTGAAGCCTATCTCAGAAAGACCAAATATTGAACAAAAGATATTAGGAAAAAGATTATTAAGGGCTGGGTGATGGCCAGTTCGATAACTTAATAAAAATGTAATTAATCTTAAAGTAATTAAACTTAAAATAACTAGCAATACTTTTATATTATGCTTTTTAATTCTAGTTGTTTGATGGAAAAAAAATAAGACTAAAACCCAGATAGATAATGATATAGCTTGATAGACATATTTAATCGGAATGGTATTTAAAAAAACACTATGAGTAAAAATAAAGTCAATTTTATTCAAAATTGTTTTAACTAGTAAAAAGGAGTCATGCGCATATGCAATTTCATCTGCAAAAAGGTTTAAGTTTTTTAAATAAAAAAATACTGAAAAGAAAAAAAATAAACTTCCAATTAAGAAATCTTCAATTTTTATTTCAATACTTATAATCTTATTCTTAAAATGATTATTTAAAATAAAAAAGCTAATCGATGGGTAAAGTAAATAGATTATAAGATTATATTTCCAATAATGATAATTGTATGATTGAAATGGTGATTTAGAATAAAAAAGAATTAAAATAAAATAAAAAAGTATTAGAAAATTTTCTATTGAAAATTTAATGTTATAACTTTTTTTAAGATATGGCATCAATTATACAACTAAGAAATAAACTAAATTTATTTCCAGAAAGTTTGAATAAAATCTCAAAGATATATTTTGTTTAAATTCTTTAAAAGATTCGTAAATATTTGAAAAATTCATACCAAATAAAAATTTTATACTCATAGATGGCCTTTTTTCAGATAATCTAAAACATTATTTTTAATGGTTGATACTTTAATATTTAAAATTAAAATTTCACTTTTTCTCTTAAAAAGACATAATTTTATTAGCTTACCATTTGCAATATAGCTTATAACTTAGCCTTAAGTACCTTTTTTAAGTTTTAATATCTGTTTTAGTTTAATAAATAGACAAAAAAAGTTCAAAATTATCAATTTTATAACTTATGTGAATTATAATTTTCTTTTTTTCATTTTGAGAACATATTATAAAATAGACTTAAAACAGAATGATGGCAATAGACTATTTAAAAAATTATAGACTTCAAGTTATTAAATGCATAATATTATTAAACGTAAACGTAAATTCTAAAAACATAATATTTTAGATAAAATACTTTTTATAAGTTTTGGGTGATTTTATTTAAATAGATTAAAAAAAGTTAATTAAAAGACTAATTAATGAAAAATTAATCCTAAAAAAAATAAATTTTAATTAGCCAAGATAACGATATATTTAAAAAGAAAAGTTTTTAATTAGAATGGAGTTGAAATTACATTGAGTCAATTAAAGTTCAACTTTTAAAATACCTTATAAGCAACTGACTTTTAATTGGATTAACTACTTGAAAACAAAATAACAAAATTTGGAAAAAATAGTACCTAGATAATTACATAAATTACCATATAACTCTTATTATGGTTTTGAGTTAATTATATATATTGTGATTATTTATGTATTATTATTAAAGTAATACATTATATATAAAAATAGAAATATGGGGTAGCGTTCACATTTACCTCGGATTCACTGAACGCCAACCCCTTCCACATACCAAAGGTGCTAAATAAGTACCTTGTATACCTAAAGTATTAGTTTATTTAATATAAGTCAAGAAATTTTTTTCGCTGTATTTAAGTCATTATTCTATTGATTAATATAAACAAATTGAATTTGTCTTTTATTAATTGGTGCTTATAAGTCATTTAGAAATAAATAGAGTTTATGTATATAATAATTAATAAAGTTATTGAAGGTACTATTAGACTTATTAAATATCAAATCAAATTCTTTTTTAGAGAAAGTCCTATGGTGAGGTTCACGTTTGATATCTACTTTTATCCTGTTTGCTTTTCAAATGAGGTTTGGTTTCAATCTCTAATTCAAGCACTGATTAATATGTCTTATATGGATTGCTTTTGAAGTGGGATTTGATAGAAAGGGTTTATTTTGTATGTAACATGATAGAATACACTTAATAACCTTATGGGTACTTTTAGCCCAATGAGTATGATGATTTATGAATCTGTTTGAGAGTTCAGGAAATGTAAGATTCTCTCATCTAATTTTTAGTCTTTTTAGTTCAAAAATTAATTCAGACTCAAACTGAGGTTCAAGCCTTAATGCGACACGCTTATCTTTAGTTTTTAAGCTACATTTTAGTCTTGCTCCAATTAAATGAACAGTAATGTACCATCTCTCTTTGTTTTTATATACGGTTGCCATAATTTACGCCTGTATTGATGTTAAAATTCACTACGTATACACTACCTTGGGGCTGTAGCTCAGTTGGGAGAGCGCTTGAATGGCATTCAAGAGGTCAGCGGTTCGATCCCGCTCAGCTCCACTTCTCC
>MDTB01143833.1_pt1 | contig 10436 bp, 15 predicted proteins | sample 811161 | NCBI WGS metagenome assembly MDTB01 (sample SAMN05326650, study PRJNA326480) | marine metagenome | isolation source: seawater | place: Mediterranean Sea | collected 2009
AACTATTCCCTCTTCGACTGCTGCCTGAGTCGCATGCAGTGCATCGTCAACTCTATCACTTCTTTCTTTCATCTCCACTTCAGTCGATCCGCCAACGTGTAAGATTGCAATGCCCCCAGTCAGCCTCGCAATTCTCTCCCTAAGCATTCCGGATTCGTTTTCATCATGTGTAACGTCTTTAGCCTGAGTTTTTAGAGAGTCGACTCTCTCTTTAATGTCTGCCTCTAGTCCTGCACAATCTACAAGTGTTGTATGTGTGCGAGTCACTACAGCTTTCTTACATCGACCGAGGTCTTCAAGCGTGATATTTTCAAACCCATCACTAGATGCGCGGGATATAACCTTGGTGCCTGTCAAGACTGCAAGGTCTTCAAGAGTTTCTGTTCTATTCTCTCCAAAACCAGGTGATCGAACAGCACAAACATTAAGTGAGCCTCTGACCTTGTTTAACACCAGACCTTGTAACGCGTCGCCCTCTACCTCATCAGCAATTATTAAAAGCGGTTTTCCTGAATTGAGGACTGTTTCAAGAACAGACATTATTTCTCTAATTGAATCGAGCTGCTTATTACAAACAAGAATATAGGGATTTTCAAATGAAACTGTCATTTTCTCTTGGTTGTTAACAAAGTAAGGAGATAGAAACCCTCTATCAAATCGTGTTCCTTCAACAACCTCAAGAGTCGTATTAAAACCCTTGGCTTCCTCTACAGTTACAACACCATCACGCCCTACTTTCTTGAGAGCACTGGAGAGGAGAGAACCAATCTCTTTTTCTCCGTTTGCAGATATTGTACCGATCTGAACTATCTCGTCATCATCAGATACAGCGACAGCGTTATTTTTAAGCTCTAGCAACACAGCATCCACAGCGAAGTTAATCCCAGCTTTTATATCAGACTCCTTGTACCCAGCTGCTATCATTTTCATGCCCTCTGAGAGTATTGCATATGATAGAACTGTTGCTGTTGTAGTCCCATCGCCTGCAATGTCTGCTGTTCTGGATGCAGCCTCTTTTATCATTTTAACACCCAGATTTGCAAATTGCTCTTTTAGGTTGACTGCTCTCGCAACTGTTACACCGTCCTTAGTGAGTGTAGGAATTTCACCCGGCCTCTCAATCACTACGTTTCTACCTCTCGGCCCCATGGTTACCTTAACAGCATCTGTCAAGACACGAGATCCATCAAGAAGCTTTTCTCTTGCACTTGCTTCAAATTTAAGAATCTTATTGGTTTCAATCATCCTTTTAATAGCCTCTTGTTGGATTCGGAAAATGTATTATTATTATTGGGCTCACTAAGTGACCTTCTCTCTTTTGTCAAGACATTTTCAGCGACAATAAGATCACCTATCCTATAGGCAACCTCATCAGCTGTAATCACTCCCATTGACCTAAGCGTCCTAAGTTCTGATTCATTTAAAATCTTTTCCATCTTTCTCTCAAGTTAGTGTAATATTTTTTGGGTTTATTTTCGCTTTCAATCCATTTCCTAAATCAATCTCAGCAGTGTCGTCTAGGGACATAATGTTTGAGATGATATCATTTCCTACGGGAGGCTCTTCCAATGTGGGTTCTTGTGGCACAAGATTTTCAGGTGTAGGCTCTGAATCAGGGTTGTATTGAAAATTTGACCTGGCAAGCTGTGACGATGCTTCAAGTATACTGTTTATCTTGCTTGTTGCATTTTCTATCATCGCTGCTCGTGCGTGATTAATCGAAGTGTATACTTTTGCGTCGAGCTTATCGAGAGGATATTTTTTATGCTGTGTATTTTTTGACGTTGATGGTACAACAACTGAGAATGATGTCTTCTCCCCGTCAAGTGTACGCGTGACAGTTTGCTCAACAACCATTGCGGGAATTACTTTTAATTCTTTTTGCAGCAATAGGAAAACAACTTGTCCTACTGTGTAGCTCATATCTACTCCTAGCAAAACAATAATACACAAACTTTATGCGGATATAAATAAAATGGTGGACTTTGCCACCAAATTATCTACTCGCCAGTTTGTGCTCTTACGAGATCTTCAGTCAGAACAAGAATTGTTTCCTGTCCCCTTGTTTGTCTCTTATACTCAGAAAAATCTGTGTTTTTAAGAGCTTCTCTTAGACGACTCTCTTCTCTGTAGCCGCCATAGGTTGTGAACATTTTTATCAGCCGTTCAATTGCTGTATCGTGAAGCTTCACGCCTTCTCCTGGGTCTTAAAACTTTTTAAAGCCAAGTCCGGGAAGTGCAGTAGCGACTGTACCTTTGCGGCTGTTTGTTGGCTTATTATCACCATACAACCAGTCAGACGTCAGGTAAAGGTTATCGTCATCATATTCCTCAGAAAGAATTGCCGCAATTTCCTGTCGCACAGCTTTTCTAATCTTGTTCTCTGCAAGGCGTTGATGTTTCATCTTTGCAATTTCACGACGAAGAAGGTTCTCATCAACTGTGACAACCTCATCCTCGTCTGGTGCATCGTCGTCATCGTCGTCCGCGTCAGCATCAGCTTCCATGATGTCGTCAACAGCCTCATAGTGACCGACACCTTCGTCTCCGTGACCGGCACCTTCGTCTTCGTGACCTGCACCTTCATCGTGTTCATCTTCGAAAAGACCGAGATCGGCAGCTTCTTCTTGATCATGGGTACCTTCTCTAAGAAGGCCTGATCCGTTCTGTGGAAGTCCCGCAAGGACTGCAAGTCTACTAGCATCAAATCGCATTATTAACTCCTAAAAACTTTTTGGGTTTTTCAGAAATTAAATATACATGATCCGTCCTAATTTCATGAGTTAAATAAAATTCTTAAACAGCTTCTAGATTGATTTTATATCTACCAGGGCTGGAGAACCAATATTTTCTTCTCTTTAAAAGCTGATTAATTTGATTTTTTGTGTGCTTAGATTTTCTAATATTAACAAGTTTCTCCTGCACCTTTTTAAGATTTGAATCTCTTTGGTTCTCAATGTCTCCAACTAGAACAGTACATTTGCTTAAAGCTTTCCACTTGATCATCCTCGCTCGGCCTCTCGAACCGTTTGCAGGAGGAGCAAAATCTTCTATTGTTAGACCTTTAAAAAACAGCGCAGAAAAAGACTTGAAATCTTTTGAGGCGATGAGATACAAACAATCAAGCTCACCCTTTTGAGAGAGGGTGTCATAGTCAATTTGCAAGTTTATTCCACCTGAGACATTTCTCGTGGTGAGTTTACACTCAAGCTCAGTTTCAATATCTGCTATGTATATATCAGGCTTGCCAGGGGCACCGTCTGTAATCACATTTTGATATTGCTTCCTAAGCTCCTCAGCAACAAAGTGTTCCTGAGATTGCGAGAGCATATTATTTCTTCTTCCTAGATTTTCTACAAGTGACATGCCATGTCGCTCATATAGATCTGTGATCTCATCGTTAAACATCTTCATGTTTTTAATAGCTTCTATCATCATCTGTGTAGTAAGGTACATTTTTTCTCCTACTACTATTATAAAACATGTCTGCCTAGTTTACACTATTCACACTATTCAGAAATATTAAGCCGGATCTTTTCAGTTAACTCTTGACCCTTTTTAATCGCAACATCGAGGGGTTCCAAGCCTAAGGCGACTCTAACCTCATTGTAGAGGTTTGAAGACAGGGTGTCACGCAAGGTATTCATATCAGCATACTGGTGAAGATCAATCTCTGTCACGGGAAGCTCTTCACCCTCCTGACCCGGTTCAAACTCTCCAGTTTCACGACTCTCGAAAATAAATAAAATCTTAGGCATATTCTGACCCTGAGGGACAGATATAAAAGGGATGTTTGATGTCAATCCATCGTCAGCTTCTTCGTAGACAATCTCGGGAATCCATCTCATACTATCATTCATCAGCTTGCTCCTATAGCATAATATGATTATGGATACTCAGGATGGAATGTTTACGCCAAACCTGACTTTAGAGTCTCTAGTCTTGTTATAACATTCTGGTATTTTGACCGCATCTGGTCTTCAGCAACTGGATCAACGCTTACATCAGATGACCTGTAAGCCTCGAAAGCGTATTGTCGAGCTTGCTCAACAGCATCGATGGCGGATCCTAAAAATGCACCCTTGAGGTGTGGAAGCATTCTTCTTTCAACCTCGAGCCTTTGATCAGCAGTGATATCCTCTTCCACCTCAAGGGCACTAGTAGAGAAATCTTGTGTGGATATACCAATTGCTGAAGACCCAAGACTGACAAGACTGTCAGCTGAGGTTGCAGCCAAAGTTTCTTGAACACTTGCCATGAATCTCTCAAGATCAGAATCAACTGCAGACAATATTTCAATTTCAGAATCCATTCTTTCAGACTCTGCTGCCTCAGACCTTGCGTATTGCTGCAGCTCAAACAGCTTGCTAGGATCTAAAATATCCTCATTTACAGTTACCATGTCTCTTGTGTTTGTCAGTGGGTTTGTTCGTGGACCCCATCTTTGCATGCGATCTCGTGCTCGATAATCGCTCATTTGAAAAGCTCTTCGCTGATCAGCAATAATATTGGCCACATTGGGACTACGACCAGAAAAAATAGAACCAACTCCAGAGAAGAGTGTTCTCCCGAATGTCATTGCCCCTGTTCCGAGATCTGATATTGTTTTTACAGCCATGATTCCGATAGGTGCCCACTGTCCAGCTACACCTCTGATGATATCAGTAATACGTGCTGATCTGGTAAAGTAGGGATCTTGTCCTGCACCATATCTCTCGTATGGCACCCAATCCATAAACCCGGCACCCACGTTTCCCTGTCCTTGACCGTAGTCGGCTATCTTTTCTCTAAGAAGCATCTGCTTGATGCGTGATTTAATAAGCTTATCAGAAGACATAGTCTAGCTCTCTCCGTTCAGATAGGGTCCTAAGCACAAGTGATGTGCCTGTTAGATCCCTGTAATAATTAATCACCTGTCTCTCAAACTGATTAAGCCTTTGCTCTTTTGTAATTGGGTCTCTTGTGGAAAAATTCTTTCTTAGGTGAGAAGGAATACCTCGCATAATCTGCTTCTTTATGGTTACCCAGTCATCGCATCCCTCAGCATAGGAGGCGACAAACTCAATCTGCTCAATAATTCTATCAGGAATCATCCTAGACCTAAAATTTCAGAAATCTTTCAAAAGCCCTGCGCGTGTAAGTCTCGTGAATAGAGCTAGTGGGATACCCCTTGATAGATATTGTCATCTGATTGGGGACGATCTTTCCCGACTTGTTCCTGATGGCAACTTCATATCGAGCTCCGTTATCAGTGTCGACGATGACACGGGTACCTTTTGATTTTGATTTTCCCGTGTTACAGAACCTGGCATAGATAATATTAATGTTAGTTGGCATCCCGACCAGGGCTCGAGCATCTTCTTCAGTCTCAAGCCTCTCAATATGGTATCCGCCCTTAGTCTGCTTACGAGCATAAACATAGCCGTATCCTAAAGCAGAGGCGAGATAGTTTGCAATCTTAGGCCCGTCAAAAGTGTCAGGGGTGACGACCTCACAGCGCTCAGGAGGTGTGTCTCTCATCATCTTATAATCACTCGCGCCTAGCGCGACGCGCATCTTGTCGACACCAAGCGCCGAGACAAAGTCATCCAAGGGATGTTCACCAGGAATAAAACCATCAGCTGTATCAACAAACATCCCAGCAACACCGTTGTTCGCAAATGTACCACCAGTAGGATCTTTTAGAGATATGTACATTGGGCCGCCGGATGTATGAATAGTAATATCGGAAATAGCCTGGCCATCATCACGAATCTGCCCAGTTAGAGGTCGTGCACGAGCAGGCAACGGAGGATCGATTTTTTGAACATCAGCCCTTGTCATTCCTAGCGAACTAAGAAGCTCATCGCCTAGTGGTCCGGAACCTGTAGCGAGATCGTCTCTCAGCGCAGCCTCAAAGCTCTCGCCTTTATTTGCACTGCCAAAAACAACTGAAAACGGAGGCGAATCATTTGTTGCAGCAACAACATATGTGCATCCCTTGCCCGAGCATGATCCCATACCTCCTGGTAAGATTTCTTGCTGGACCTCGTAACCTAGATCTTGTATAAGTTTTTTTGCAATGTCAGGTGTGACTTTGGCTCCAGGCGCTTCAGGCCCGATACGAATTTCTTTAGGAAAATTTGTAGGCCTTGGAGACATTGACTTATAGTCAGTGTACGTATCCAAAAAGGCTTTCTTAAATTTTCTCTTCTCAGCAGGATTATCAATACCGCTAACTTTAGGGGGCAGTGGGAGATCTCCCTCTTCGGATTCTATCTCCTCTTCCTCTCGTACAAGCTCATCCTCCAGCCCTTGATCTACAACAGCCGACCGGACTTCCTCGCGAATAATCTGCAACAGGCGTGATTTGGTTACTCTCATTGTGCCTCCTCTAGATTAATTATCTAGAAGAAACGCATTTACGTAACTTATTACCTCCTCTGTTTGCACAGGCATATGGTCTTTAGGGTTTCTTAAGTAGTCATCAAAACCAGCTAGCACATGCTGTTGTCCGGCTGCGACTAGAGATTCTACCATACCTTCAATAGACATTGCCTCTTCAGGTGTACAGGGAACACCAAGACACGCGAGAATCGTTTTTGGATTTGTCACGCGCTGCTTGCCTCGTTCGCCATAGCCGCCCGGTGAGGCGAATGTAAGCTTAACACCCGTTTCAATAGTCTTACGCTTGGCCAGATAACCCAGGAGGATGTTTCGATACCTGCCTTTAAATCCATCCGGACGACCGCCGGCCAAGCTCCAGGCGTCATCTATCGCATTGCTAGAGGGCCAGATGTCGATCTGCACGTGTCCCAGACTCGGACATTCATACAAAACAAAGAATCCGCTGCCCGCACGACGGACCTCGTCAAAGCGGTCCACAAGCTTTTCCCAGAGAGCTTCACGATTTTCACACTGTACAACAACATCTACATCACTAGAAACCTGTGCACGGCACGTTGACCCAGCGGGAATCACTTGCATCTGCAGTTCCTCTCGAAGAACATTGACTATGTACTTGCAATACTGCCTCGGAATCTTGTTAATAATCTCTACATCAAGGTCTTTAAATATTTTTGCGCTCATCCTTCTCTCCTCATGTTAATCCATTTAGCTCTGTTTAGTCTTGTAAAATTACCTGTCAGCTTTAAAATCCTGCCACGCCAGTGAAAAACAATTCCTTCAGTGTAATCCATTAGTTCGAAATTTTCTCTTAGAAACCACAAACACTCAGCCTCGATTGTGTTATCAGTCTTTCGTGGGTCTGCATAAGCGATTGTATCGATGTCGTCCCTGTTAACGCAAATTAGCGCGGGCGTAAAGCGCTGTTGGATGTTGTGGTGAAGTTCGCAGAGGAGCTTTTCGAGGGGTTCTCGAATTTGCATCATGTGTGCAGCACGATTTTTCTCAACCTCTCTGTACACTGTCCACTCCTCCTTTCCTGCATCCATACACATTTTCATCGTTAGCTTTTTCTTATGTCCGGTTACAAGTCTCTCAGCAGCAGGAATAATCAGGCTGGGGTGAATTTGTGTGTTATTTCGAAGATACTCAGCACCTCGAGAGATGAGATAGCCACCAACAGTCTTGTCGGAAGCGGGGACCATAGCCCGCAGTTGGTCATGCAGAGAATGTAGAAAAGACTGTGGGCAGTCTTTTATAGATTCTATGTGTGGCACTCTTAAAACCTTTCCGTTTGTAGATTTTTCAAAGTCGTCAAATAGCTTCTCGAAACCCTCTTCGTCAAATGTCATTCCTCCAATAACTGTGCACGGGTTGATTAGCCTAATCTCATTATTTTTATATTGAATTGTATTTGCAGATGCTTCATGTAGTAATGCAGACTCAACAACAACAAGGCCGTCTCTAAAAAGATGAGAATTTTTCAGAGCCACAGGCTCTAATAGATCCATTGCCCATAGAAAAGATTTTTTCAGTCCCGGAAGGTGAGAGTATTCTTCGGATATTTGTCTCCTATTCTTTGAGGAGTTTAAGACCCTGGTTATGTCTGGGCCTTTTGAGAGCAAAACTAATTCTTTATCTCGAACGGTAAATGTTAGGTTTTGTCCGTCCATTTTCTCTTGCATTTCACAAACATTTAATGTTGCAACGTCGTTAATAAGATCGTGCATTTCATTTATTGTAAATCCAAGGACCTCGTAAGGGTGATCAATATGGTTTATCGTAAATGGCTTTGGGAACTTACCAGTGAGGTCTGAGACTATTTTAACCTTATCTCTAAGGGATAGGATTGGTGGCAATGAATCAAACAGTGCATCGAGATCAAAATTATCTATGTTTTTCCTAAACTGCGTTCCGCTAAGCGTAGCAAAGTCATACAGCGCTTCCTTGGATTTATCAGGAAAATACTTTTGGATTCTCGATTCGTCAACAGTTCCGTTAAAAACAAGTCGACTTTCAGTAATCATGCTTCCAAAGTACTTTTCCTCTTTTTGTGTTCCGACATACGTGAGGTAGTATTTGGAGAGGTCTGCATCTCGACCATACACGCAAACGGTATTTTCGCTGTTGTGGTTTTCAATAATCAAATCATATGCAGATGTTACAGGGTTTGATGACTTTACAATCTCTACCTTGTCACCATATGCTTTTTTAATTGCTGCGCTTGTAATACTAAAAACGCTCTCGGCGTTCTCTTCTGTAAAGTTAAATTTCGATCCCTTGGATCTAGACGCAGCACCATAGAAGATGTATGTCTTATCACATGTGTCAATAGCTTGACACAGCCTAGTAAAATGTCCAACGTGAAACGGCTTGAAGCCACCTGCAAAAATACCTAACCGCATTAAAAAACCTCCTGATCTATTATACCAGGAGGTCCTTAAGATTTACATGTACGTCTAGACTACGAAGTAGTTGGGGGAACCGTGGTCTGAAGCTGTTGCATTATTTGCGAAGCTTGCTCTGGACTACCATCCCAAGTATGAACTGTCTGTGATGTTGCCACTAGCTGTTGATGCATTGCTTCAATTTGCTCTCTCTCTTCATCTGATACGCCCGAACTACTGCTAAACATAAATGGCAGCATCATTGCAAGATTTGTCTTAATTGGATTTCGAGCCATCCACCCAAGAGCAGCGCGGCCTGCACCGGCAACTGCACCCCAGATTTCATCAAGCTCCTCTTCCGTTTCAGCTGCTGCTGCTTCTCTAATAAGCTGCTTCAATTGTCTACGTGTGATTTTCATGATATATCTCCGCAACAGTTTTCACAAGTACATGTGCAGCATTCGCAGCATTTGCATTTTTCGTTTTTCATTTTCTTTTAAGTCTCTCTCTAACTGATGATAGTCCGCCAATGACCCAGTTCCAGGCGCCGAGAACTCTGTCTCTGCACCATCCAACAGGCCCCATGGTCCATCGCTTTGTTGTGTCCCAAAGATCATCGATGATCTCAACAAACTGATCCCATGCAAGATCAAGGATATCAACAATAAGCTTTAGTGGCGAGCTTAAGACTCTCAAGACGGGATGCTTTTCCCTTCTCATCATAAGCCACGCAAGTGCAACACCAACAAGCAAGCCTTCCAGTCTGGGCATGTCAACATGCAAGATATAAAGAAGGTCACCCAGTGACGTAAGAACGATAGCGACAAGGGTCCAAAGTGCGTCTAGCACGCCCAAGATAAGGCCCCACAATGTTCCAAGTAATTCAAGCATAATTCTAATCCTCCGTGATTAATCCTCTTTTTAGACCGGATTTATATGCCTTACTTCTAAGGTAGCGTAAGCTCTCGAGACACTGACTAATTCGGTCTCTCCTTCTTCCGTCTGCTTTGGGCTGTTGGTTTCTAATGTTCATAAGCTCACTTATGACTCTATCGTAAACCTGGACATGTCCTTCCGATCCGTATACAATCTCTTCACCCTCTGTTGTCAGAAAAGTTCGAGCTGATTCGTAATAGGCTTCCAGAAGCCTTTTAAGTTTTTCTTTTGTGCGCATGAGTTTGCTCCAGCTATTACTTACTATCTAAGTATTAGCTAGAACTATTAATATCCCTGTCTATGGCGTTCTTCATTGCGCCATAAAGATAGGTTCTAATATGTCGATCAGTCACCTCTTCATGAGGTTCAAGGCTTGCCCATTCTCTAACAAGCATTATAAACTGATCTGAGTACTCGAGATCGAGTGTTCCACCGCGAGGTAATTCAATATCTTTCTTTTTCATATTCATAGTAAAATTATAACAACGAAAAAAAAGGAGTTAATATCCCATTAGCTGTCGAACTTTCTTTCTCAATAGCATCTTATCTTGACTCTCACCAATTCTAATGGGTGGCTCTAAGCCAGAGTCTGAAGCAGACGCAGTCGGCTCTGCTGGGGCGGGTTCCGCTGATGCACTTGGCTCGGGTCCCATTTCTCCTCCCTCGGGGCCAGTGGGAAGAGCAGCGTCTGCACCTGAGACTTCGCCGACCATAATTTTTCCAAGAGTC
>MDTB01148984.1_pt1 | contig 10436 bp, 9 predicted proteins | sample 811161 | NCBI WGS metagenome assembly MDTB01 (sample SAMN05326650, study PRJNA326480) | marine metagenome | isolation source: seawater | place: Mediterranean Sea | collected 2009
CATAACAAATTAAAGGTAAAATCTTAATATTAAATTTATCTTTTTGAATATTAATTATTTCTCTCTTATTATCTTTTGAGAAAGAATGATAATTATTGGTAATAGTTTTAAATCCAATTTTTTTAAATACCTTTTCAAAGGGTAAAAACTCTCCAAAAGGAACCAGATTATTTTTATTATAAGATTTTAATAAATTAAGTTGATCATCATAAATTGAAAATGAATTATAACGTTTTTTAATTCCTTGATCAATTGAACTACTATTGATACCTAGGCCAATTAAATGATTTGGACTAAACTTATTTTTAAATAATTGTTTATAACCGACTAATTCTTCTTGAGTTACACTTGGAATCATTCCTTCTGGCCATAAAAAGAGAGTGCGTTTATCAAAATTAGGTTCACTAATCTTTATCAAATCATTAATAATTAAGGCCGGTTGGATATTATTATAGAATCTTTCTATATCAACATTTGAGCTGATTGACCTAATGACAAAATCATTTTTTTTCTTTTCAATTTTATAAAAAGTTTTTGCATAAATATCCCCATAAAAATAAATTAGAATTGGTGCCAATAAAAAGAAAACAGAAACAATAATATCTTTTCGATTTTTTCTTAAAATAAATAAAGCTGGACTCATGAAGAGAGAAATACAAAATAAATTAAAACCATAGGTCCCAACAATGGAAGTAATTCCCAAAAATTTTGGTTCATTTGAAAAACTAAATGCAATTAAATTCCAAGGAAAACCTGTTAAGATATACCCTCGAATGTATTCTGTAATTCCTAATATTAAAGATATTAAAAAGAATGAACCAGCTAAATTTTTTTTTTTGTTAAAAAAAGAAAATAGATAAGTGGCCAATCCATAAAATAAAGCTAAAAAGGCAGGAATAAGAAATAAAGAAATTGGTATTAAAATCTTAAAGCTCTTATCAAAGGTAAGTGAAATAGATATCCAATAAAGATTTGTTAAAAAATATCCAAACCCAAATAAACATCCATAAATAAAAAAAATATAATTTTTAGTATTTTTTTTTTTTATTAAAAAAGAAAAAAATAAACTAAAAGTTAAAAAATTTATTACAAAATAGTTATATGGAGGTAGGCTTAGTGAGGTTAATGCCCCTAACAAAAATAAATAAAGCAAATCTAAATAATATTTTTTTTTCAAATTATTAAAGGCGTAAAATTACTGATTGATAAATTTTTTTTTCTTCTTTTATCATTTTTTTATAATCTTTTTCTTTAGTATGATCAAATCCTAATAAGTGAAGAAAACCATGAATAAATATTTTGATAACTCTATCATGAAATATTTTAGAATTTTTTGTTTTAGGATTATTTATAAAATTATAACTTATAATAATATCACCTAAATAATTGTTTTCTTTTAACCTCACTTTTTCATTGAAAGGAAACGAAAGTATATCTGTTGATTTATTCTTGTTTCTAAATTTTTTATTCAATCTTCTAATACCCTTATTGTTAGAAAGTAGTAATGTTAAAAAAACTTTTTTATTTAAAAATCTATATTTATTAGGAAATAAATTACAAACAGAATTAAAAAATATCTTTTTTTTTTTAATTTTTTTTGACCAAATAATATCTTCTGAGAAGACGTTAACTTTGATCATCTTTAGAAGAATAAGCTTTAACTATTTTCGATACTAGAGGATGTCTCACTACATCTGAATGCTCAAAATCTACAACTGAGATTTCATTTAGATGGTTTAGTAATTTTTTTGATCTATTTAGACCAGACATATTTTTATTTGGGAGATCAATTTGAGATGGATCTCCATTGACAACTATTTTTGAATTTTCTCCAATACGGGTTAAAAACATTTTTATTTGAGTATCTGTTGCATTTTGTGCTTCATCCAAAATAGCAAAAGAATTTTTTAACGTACGTCCTCTCATAAAAGCTAAAGGAGCAATTTCAATATCTCCTATTTCAATCATTCTTTGTATTTTTTCAAAATGAAAGAGGTCATATAAAGAATCGTATAAAGGTCTTAAATATGGGTCTACTTTTTCTTTCATATCCCCAGGCAAGAACCCTAATCTTTCGCCAGCTTCAACAGCGGGTCTTGATAAAATAATTCTCTCAATTTTTTTTTCTAATAACATTGTTAGACCCACCGCAACTGCTAGAAATGTTTTTCCTGTTCCAGCAGGTCCAGCAGAAATTACAATATCACTTTGTCTTAATGCTCTTACATATTCTTTTTGTTTTTCAGATCTGGGTATAATAGATTTTTTTGGTGTTTTAATTATGTCAGTAACGTTTTTATTTTTTACTTTTTCATTAATCATAAATTTGTCTACAGATGAGACTATATCTTTATTTTCTATACTTCCATTATTAATAAACTGATTGGCTAAAAATTGAATTGCATTCTTTATAAGCTCGTTTTTTTTTGGATCGGATTTAATAAGTATTGAATTACCTCTTGAATACAAGCTCGATTGAGTAATATTTTCTAATTCCTTTAAATTTTTATTAAATTCACCAGCAACACCCATCAATAAATCATTATCATGGAAAATAACACTCAGAGAGTTATTTTCAGAATAAACAAACTTTAAAGAAGGGTTAATATTTTTTTTGGTTACACTAGTCAATTTTTAAGCTACCTTTTGACTTGAATTAATAAATATTTCACCAAACAATGAGCTTCTATTGCTTTTTTTTATTTTAACAGGTACAATTTTTCCAATATCATCTTGTTTTCCATTAAATATTACTGATGTCATATACTCTGATCTTCCAAAAAAATTCATTTTATCTTTGGTCTGATTTTCAACTAACACATTTATAATCTTATTTTCAAAATATTTATTTTTCTTATTCTGTATTTCATATAATTCTTTTTGAACCTTTTCTAATCTTTTAAAAGAAATTTTTGAATCAATTAATTTCAAGTTTTCAGCTACAGTTCCAGGTCTCGGACTAAATATGAAAGAATATGAATTAATAAATTTCACCTCTTTTATTAAATCTAAAGTTTCTATAAAATCTTTCTCTTCTTCACCAGGATAAGCAATTATAAAATCACTTGAAAACTCTATAGATGAATTAATTTTTTTTAACTTTTCATAAATATATAAGTATTCTTTAATTGTGTGTTTTCTATTCATCAATTTTAAAACTTTATCAGATCCACTTTGAACTGGAAGATGAACTAAAGGCATTAATTTTTTTGAATTTTTATAAACATCAATTAGATCATCTGACATATCTCTTGGATGTGATGTTGTAAATCTTATTCTTTTAATTTGGTCTAATTTTTCAATCTCTAAAATCAAATTTGATAACCTATGATGACTATCATTATAAGCATTTACATTTTGACCTAGCAAAATTATTTCTTTTGCACCTTGCTCAGCTAAATTTTTTGCTTCGTCAATTATTTGTCTAAATGGTCTAGAATACTCGGGTCCTCTTGTGTATGGAACAACACAAAAATGACAAAATTTATCACACCCTTCTTGGATTGTTAGAAATGAGGAAGATTTACCTGATCGATTTTTTATTTTACTGAGATAGTCAAATTTATTTGCAGCATCAAAATCTGTTTCTTCAATCTTTTTTTTTTTGGTAAAATTTAAGATTGTATCATTTATTTTGTGATAAGCTTGAGGACCTATTACTAGGTCTATAAAAGGTTCTCTTTTCAACATTTCACGATTTTCAGCTTGAGCAACGCATCCTGCAATAATTACAAGAGGTTTCTTTTTCGATCTAAAAATTTTTTTAACCCTTCCAATTTCATGATAAACTTTTTCTTTAGCTTTATCTCTAATATGACAAGTGTTAAGAAGGTAACAATTAGCATCTTCATATCTGTCAGTTTTTTTATATCCAATTTTTTTAACTGCATCGTAAATACGGTTAGAGTCATACTCATTCATTTGACAACCAAATGTCTTTATAAAAATTTTTTGGCTCATTTAATTAAGATTTTTTCTTTACGCCATAAAGCTCTAGTTTATGGTCGACTAAATTGTAACCATATTTTTCAGCTACTTTTTTTTGAAGCTTTTCTATCTCTTCATCAACAAATTCTATAATTTCACCTGTTTTAATATCAATTAAATGATCATGATGACTTTCAACTATAGCTTCATATCGAGCCTTTCCACCTTTGAAATCATGTTTTGTTAATATGCCGGCTTCCTCAAATAATTTTACAGTTCTGTAGATTGTTGCAATACTTATTTTTGGATCAATTTTTGATACTCTACTATATAATTCATCAACATCTGGGTGATCTGACTCTCCATATTCTGCCTTTGATTCGGATATAACTTTTGCAATTATTTTTCTTTGATCAGTAAGTTTTACACCCATTGATAAACACTTCTGCTCAATAGTATCTGAAGATTCTGACATAATATAATTTTAACTTATATAAATAGGGTTAATCAAATTTTTTTTAACTTTAAATTTATCGCATAGATAGGGAATATTTTCGCGTTTAACCCGATTTTTGCTCTGAAAATACTTAAAACTATAACAAAAATAATCAACCTTTTTAGCTAAATGAATTGCTTTTACCACAGAAAGAGAATTTCTAATACCTGCAAAACTGCCTGGGCCTCCATTAACATATATTGTTGATATATCATCAATCCGAAGATTTGCTGAAATTAAAAAATTATTTATCAATATCATCAATTTTTCATAATTAGTTTTACTATTTTCATGAGTGACATTATAAATATTACCATCACAAATGATTGTTAAAAAAATACTTTTGTCTATAGCATCAATAATAAGTTTATTCATTTTTATCATTAGTTTAAATACAAATCTTAAAGCAGATGAAAATAATAGTAAACAATATTCTAAAGATGAAGGTATTTTATCAATTATGTATCATCGTTTTAACGAGTCAAAATATCCATCAACAAATATACAAATGGATGTCTTCAAAAAACATGTTCAATTGATTAAAGACCTAAATTTGGACTTCTACGACCCAAAGGAGTTTGAAAAGAATTTTGATAAACCAAAAAAGCAAAAAAAAATTTTACTTACAATCGATGATGCATTTTTATCCTTTTATATTGAGGCTTGGCCTTATTTAAAAAAAAATAAAATTCCTTTTATATTGTTCGTGTCTACTGAACCTGTTGGTAATAATGGTTATATGACTTGGGACCAAATTAAAGAAATAGATAGTCATGTTTTTGCATCAATTGGTCATCACTCACATTCTCATGATTATTTGATTGATGAAACTAATGAGGATTTTATTACAGATATTGAAAAAGCAAATGAGATATTTTTGGAAAAAATTGGTTATGTACCAAAGTTATTTTCATACCCATTTGGTGAATATTCTAAATTTATGAAAGATTACATTTCAAACAATTTTACCCTCTCATTTGGACAGCACTCAGGGGTAATAGATGTTAATAAAGAAAAATTTGAATTACCACGATTTCCTATTAATGAGAATTATGGTGAATTAAAAAGATTTAAATCAATTATTAACTCTTTTCCACTAGAGTACAAAAAATTAAGTCCAGAAGAAAAAAAGTTATCATCAAAAAACAATCCTCCAAAGTTTAGTATTAAATTTTTTGAAGATCAAATAAACATCAATAATATAAATTGTTACTCAAATGAAGGTGGCAATTGGGCTAAGTCTAAAGTAAAAATTTTACAGAATACTTTGACAATTAATTTTAGAGAACCTTTTAAACCGCGAAGAGGTAGAATTAATTGTTCGCTAAATGATAAAGGTAAGTGGCGATGGCTTGGTGTTCAATTTATAATAAGGCCTAGTTAAATTAAGCTTTCAAGTTCAACACTAGAAGGTAAAAGTTTCGCATCATCAAAATCCTTTAAATTATTTTGTTCAATAATTTTTTTTAATACTTCAACGTATTGATTACCTGTTTCAGCATATTCGTTCAGATAATGAACAAGAATCAAGCTATCTAAATCTTTTCCTAAATCTCTCAACTTAGCTCTTGCTAACCTAAAATCTTGATAAGATGAATGAGTGTTTAAATTTCTTTGATATGCTCTTACTGATGCTTGCAAAACATTAAACTTCATAACTTTATGCCCTTCGCTACTTTCGGCGTCTTTTGGTTTTAATCCCTCTCCTGACCAAGTCCATTGACCAAATAAAGCATTACCTTCTTGAGCAAATCTTGATGTTCCCCAGCCAGTTTCTTTGGCTGCCTGAGCAATTGCTAATGAGACTGGTATCTCATCCATTCTTACTTTTAAAACACTTAAATCTTTTGAAGATATTCCATACTGTTTATATTTTTTTTCAAGCCATTTTTTTTCAAGATTGGTATTATTACTTTTATTGATAATGCTAAAGAGTCTTTTCCTATCTATCTTAATGTTATTATTTTCTTGTAAAACTAAGGGTAAAATTATTTGAATAAAAAATTCTTTTCTTTTTTTTGTATCCTCTATCATTTTTATTTCTTGTGGAAGCAATGTTAGAGCTACTGGTTTTACTAGTTTCTTTTTTCTTACATCGTCGAGAGTATAGTTCGTATCTTCAAATAATTGTTTTATTGTTGATGCGTTTAGCCTAACTGAATCCGTTTCGATTTCATTCAAACTAAAAATATCAACTAATAATTCTTTTTCATTCAAAATTTCATCCCGATTTTCAATAGTATTTCCTTTATTTTTTAAAGTGTAAGCTAAAATAGCTTTTGAATTATTCTGAAACTCAAAGTTTTCTTCATTCATAAAATTTATCATTAATGGAACTGAATAAAAAAATAGAATTACAATCAATGAACTAACTACAATTCTTGGTATTGAGCCCATATTTTTTTTATCAAAAAATTTGAAAATTTTAAAATTTGATGCAAAAAAGTTTCTTCGCATAATTTAAATTGCCTCAACTTGTTTAACTTCTGGAATATAATGACATAAAAGATTTTGCACTCCTTGCTTCAAAGTCATCGTTGAACTTGGACACCCTGAACAACTTCCTTGCAATTGAACTTTTACAATACCATCTTTAAATTCTTTAAATCTAATGTCTCCACCATCTTTTGCGACAGCAGGTCTAATCTTTTGATCTAAAATTTTAACAATTTTTTTTTCTATTTCTTTTAGATTTATTTGTCCTTGATCAAAATCTTTTTTTATCACACATTCATTACCGCTTGAATAAAAATCGTTAATCAGTGAAACAACTATATGTTTAATTTCATCCCACGAGGACTTATCATTTTTATTAATCGATATAAAATCTTTTCCAAGAAAAACACTTTCTACCCCATTGATAGATAGTAGATTTCTAACTAACTCATTATTTGTATCATCTTTTTTTGTTATTTCAAAAGAGCCATGATCTGAGACGTTCTTACCAGGTAAAAACTTTAATGAATTTGGATTTGGAGTAATTTCAGTCTGGACGAACATGATTTATATATAGTCATAAATTTTAAAATTGAAACTTGTTAATTAAAATACTTCAAAAACCTACTATTTCGTGAATTTTCTTTACCTTTTTTGATGCTATATCATTAGCTTTTTCACTTCCTTGAATTAATATTTTATCTAAATAATTTTTTTCATCTAATAATTTTTTAATTTCAACAGATATGGGAGTAATCTTATCAATTAAGACTTGTGATAAATTTTCTTTAAATTCAGAAAAGTTTTTACCTGAAAAGTCTTTAATAGATTTTTCAAGAGTTAAATTGGTTAAACTTGAATAAATACCAATTAAATTTTTAGCCTCAGGTCTATTGTTTAATTCATCAACAGTTGAGGGCATAGGCAGAGTATCTGTTTTAGCTTTTTTAATTTTATTCATTATTACATCTTTTTCATCAGTTAAGTTTATTCTACTTAGATCTGACTCTTCTGATTTACTCATTTTCCTTGTACCATCTTTAAGACTCATAATTCTTGAAAATTCCTTTTGAATTAAAGGTTCTGGGATAATAAAAAAATTATTTGTCTTAAAATCATTATTAAATTTTTGAGCAATATCTCTACAAAGTTCTAAATGTTGTTTTTGATCGTCTCCTACTGGAACATGCGTAGTATCATATAACAATATGTCTGCAGCCATTAGAACGGGATATGAATAAAGTCCAATACTCGCTTTTTCTTTATCTTTTCCCGCTTTTTCCTTAAATTGTGTCATTCTATTAAGCCAACCCATTTTAGCTGTACAGCTCAAAATCCAAGCTGCTTCTGAATGGGAACTAACCTGGGATTGATTAAAAATAATACTTTTTTTGGGATTAATTCCACTAGCTACAAAAGTTGCTACAGTCTCACGAATATTATTTTTTAATTTTTTTGGATCTTGAGTAACTGTTATTGCGTGTAAATCAACTACACAAAAAACACATTCATTTTCATCATCATTATTTAATTCAACAAAATTTTTAATTGCTCCTAAATAATTTCCCAAATGAAGATTACCGGTAGGCTGAACTCCTGAAAAAATTTTTTTTCCCATAATCTAATACTTTAATTGAAGATCATCATAATTAAAAGCCTTGATAAAGAATGATACTAATAAGTAGAAAACCAAACCTAATAGTGCGGATAAAATCAGGTAAAATGATTTGAATTGGTAATCATAAACTAGCTGATTTTCAAAAATTAAAATCAAATATTTAAAAAATATTCCCATAAAAATTGAGGCCATCACGATTTTAAAAAATCTTACTAAAAATATTTTATTAAATTCGAATAAATTTTTGTTTTTCAAATATATAAATAACATTATTGAATTAAACCAAGATGAAATGGATGTAGCTATGGGAATGATTATAAAGCCAATACTTTTAAAGTAATAAAGACTAATGAAAATATTTAAAATTACTGAAATAAAAGAAATATAAAACGGTGTCTTTGTGTCGTTATTAGCAAAGAAAAAAGTAGAGAAAACTTTAATTAATGCAAAAGCAGGTAGACCTAAACCAAAATAATAAAGAGCTTTTCCAGAATTAAATACTGCCTCTTTTGAAAAAGAACCATACCCAAACAAAGCTGAAATTATTTCTTCTGATCCAATAAATAAAGCTACAGATGCTGGTAAACTTAAAAACATACTTAATTCCAGAGCTTTGTTTTGAATAAGTAAAATTTTACTTTTTTTTTTTAAATAAATATATTTTGAAAGCTGAGGCAGAACAACTACACCTATAGCAATTCCAGCAATTGCTAGGTTTATCTGATAAATTCTATCTGCGTAATATAAGTAAGAAACTGCACTTGCCTGGAACGAAGCAATGATAGTGCCCACTAATATATTAACTTGAGTAACACCTGACGAAAAAATACTGGGTAAAAGTTTTTTAAAAAAAAATTTTACTTTACTGTTTACCCTTAATGTGAAGTTAAATTTAATAGAATAAAATTTTTTTACAAATTTAAATAAAAAAAATAATTGTAATAAACCTGATATAGACACTCCAAATGAAAGATAAAAAATAATTTGATCGTCTAAATATTTTCCAAAAATAAGAACTCCAATTAAAACTAAATTTAAGATAATTGGTGCTGCTGAAGCAGCTGCAAATTTATTATGAGAATTTAAAATTGCAGCAAAAAAAGACGACAAGCTCACAAACATTAAAAATGGGAAAGTTATCCTAGTTAAATCTATAACAAGTTCAATTTTTTTACTATTTTCAACAAATCCTGGAGCTATAAAACTTACCACTGCAGGCATAAAAATCTCAGCTACTAAAACTAAAGTTAACAAGCCTAAAAATAATAAATTAAAAATTTCATTAGCAAATTTGTTTGATTTTGATTTTCCTTTCTCTAATTCTGAGGTGTAACTTGGCACGAAAGCTGCATTGAAAGTTCCTTCAGCAAATAATCTCCTAAAGGTGTTTGGTATTCTAAAAGCTACAAAAAATGCGTCTGCAAAAAAACTTGTTCCAAGAAAAATTGCAATTAATATGTCTCTCAAATAACCAAGTAATCTGCTGATTATAGTATAAAAACCAAAAGTCCCTGTTGACTTAACCAAATTCATAAATCATATTAGTCTTAATTTTACCCTATTTGTACACCTAATTAACATAAATGAAAAAAACTAAAATTGATCATTACACTGACAAAGAAGCACTGGAGTTTCATAGTCATAAAAAACCGGGGAAGATTGAAATTTCATCCTCAAAAAATATGACCACAAAAAGAGATCTTGCATTAGCTTACTCGCCGGGCGTTGCTGCTCCAGTTCGGGCTATTAGTAAGAATCCAGAGACCGTATTCGATTATACAAGTAAAGGAAATCTTGTTGCAGTTATAAGTAATGGTTCAGCAATTCTTGGCATGGGAAATTTAGGTGCCTTAGCATCTAAACCTGTAATGGAGGGTAAAGCTGTTCTATTTAAAAGATTTGCTGATATAGACTCTATAGATCTCGAAATTGACTCTTCTGATCCAAATGAAATTATCA
>MDTB01028518.1_pt1 | contig 10435 bp, 9 predicted proteins | sample 811161 | NCBI WGS metagenome assembly MDTB01 (sample SAMN05326650, study PRJNA326480) | marine metagenome | isolation source: seawater | place: Mediterranean Sea | collected 2009
AATGCCGGCGATGTCCTACTCTTCCATGCCTTAAGACAAAGTACCATCGGCGCAGAAAGGCTTGACTTCCGAGTTCGGAATGGGATCGGGTATAACACTTTCGCAATAACCACCGGCAGAGGACTTATACTAATTAAAATTTAAATGTAAATAATTAAATTATCCAATAATTATTGATATTTTTGTAATTCTCAACTTTTAAAAATCAATTAAAATTAATCTTTTAAGGATATTAAAAACCTATATATGAAAAATAAAGGCATTAACTTAATATTAATAAATTCTTTCATTCTTCCTCTTAAATTAGAATTAAACATATTATCAAAAAAAACCAAATCTTGATTTGGCTTATAATTCAGTTCATCATTTTTTTTTTCTGAGATTATAAAATTAATTAATGTCCTATTTTTTTTTGTTTTATTTGCTGTCCCTCTATGCCAAATAAAAGCTTCTCTAATAAAAATATCTCCTTTAAGTAAATTAAGAATATATTTCTTTTTAAATAAATATAGAAAAAAAAACTTCCAGTATGGAATTTTTTTCTTATGAGATCCCTCATATATTTCTGTTGGTCCATTTTGATTATTGATGTCATCTAAAGCTAAAGTTATTATAATTTTCCTTGGGTTTTTTGTTCCGTCAGTATGGAACAATTGATTAGAACTTTTTGGATAATGAAATAATAAGTTTCCACCATAAAACACATGGTAGTCATTTTCTTTTAATCCAATCAATTCCTCTATAATTTTATCAATATTTTTTTTTTTTAAATACGACCAAATTAAATCTCCATGATAACCAGTGTTAATATTAATATTGCCCATAAGAGTACCACCTAATTTACTCAATTTTTTTTGGTTTTGGTAAAATTTTAAATTTATTTCTTTATCTATATTTTCACATAGTTTATAAAATTCTTCATCTTGGACAAATTTATTAATTTTAATGAGACCCAGATCTTCAAATTTTTTTTTAATCATGCCTACAATATTAATTATAAATGTTTAATACTCCAATACTTTTTTTAACATATAAAAGACCTCAAGAAACAAATAATATTCTAAATATATTATTAAAGATCAATCCCAGAAAATTATACATTTTTCAGGACGGCTTTAAAAAAAAATTTTCAAAAAGTGAAAAACTAAATCACTTAGAAACTAGAAAGATTATAAAAAAATTTGACAAAATTACATCTAAAAAAATTTTTTATAAGAAAAATTTAGGTCAAAGAATAATAGGGTATAAAATATTAAAACATGTTTTTAGAGAAGAAGAAAAATGTATAGTCTTAGAGGATGATTGCGTTCCAAATAAAAGTTTTTTTAAATATTGTGATATTATGCTTAAAAAATTTAAAAACGACAAAAATGTTGTTCATATATCTGGGTGTAACTTATTTTATGGAACCCATAAAAAAAAAATTAGCAAAAACGATTTTTTTTTATCAAAATATCCCCATTTTATGGGTTGGGCAACTTGGAAAAATAAATGGGAAAAATATTATGATCCGAATATTAAAGATTGGCCAAAGAATAAAAAAAAATTTATGAATCTAGATAATCTTAAAATAGGAGAAAAAAGATTTTTTAATTTTTATTTAAGTAAAATTTATGAAAATAAAAATTATAAAGCTTGGGATATGCAATGGATTTACTATAATTTATTGAATAATTTCAAGACTGTTGTGCCTAATAAAAATTTAATAAAAAATATTGGTTTTAATAATTCTCCATCAGGTCAAGGTGCAAGAAAATTTAGAAATTTATCAACAAAAAATTTAATATTCCCTTTGAAAAAAATTGACAAACAACTTTATAATTCCAAATATGATGATTTTTTATTTTCCAGTTTTTATAATCGGCAAATGTTATTTTATAGAGTATTGAACAAATTAAAGTATAAATTTAAATATCTGGTATTTAATTAATAAGTTTGACAAATTATAATTAAGAAAATATCTTTGAACAATTATTTCCTGATGATATCAAAAAAAAAATCTTATAACTCTATCAAATTTTTAAAAAAAAATTTTGTTATCAAAAATAAATGTGTGCTATGCAACTCAAGGGCTCTTAAAAAAGCTTTAGATTTTGGAGAAACTCCATTAGCAAACTCTTATCCATCGCATATAAACAAAAAAGAGTTAAAATTTAAATTACTTACAGTTATCTGTAATAATTGCGGACATTTACAGTTAAAACATCTCGTGAATCCTAAAATTATGTTTCAAAATTATTTGTATGTATCTGGAACATCCAATGTTCTTGTAAAGCACTTTAAAGATTATTCAGAAAAAATCATTAAAAAATTCAATCTAAATAAAAATTCTAAAATTTTAGACATTGCTTGTAATGATGGGACATTTTTAGATTTTTTTAAAGAGAAAAATTTTAAATTAGTAGCTGGAATTGATCCAGCTAAAAACCTTAGAAAATTAAATCTAAAGAAGAAAATTGAAATAATTACAGATTTTTTTACATATAAAAAAAGTTTTTATATAAAAAAAAAATTTGAAAGTTTTCATATTATCACAGCAAATAATGTCTTTGCTCATAATCCAAACTTACAAGATTTTACCGCAGGTGTTAAAAATGTTCTTGAAGAAAAAGGTGTCTTTATACTAGAAGTTTCTTATTTACTTACTGTGTTAAAAAAAAAGACTTTTGATACAATTTATCACGAACATATGAGTTATCATTCATTAAGGCCACTAGTTTACTTTTTCAAAAATTTTAACCTAGAAATTTTTGATTTCGATTTAATTGAAGCACAAGGGGGATCAATAAGGATTTATATTTGCCATAAAAACCAAAGAAAAATTAATAAAAAAAAAATAGATTTACAAATTAAAAAAGAAATTCATCAAGGAATTTTTAAAAAACAAACTTATGATAAATTTTATGAATATATTCTTTTTCAAAAAAGAAAGTTGAGAATAATTTTAGATAAACTAAAATTGCAAAATAAAATTATTATTGGATATGGTGCACCTGCAAAATTAACCACATTAAGCCACGTGCTTGATTTTAATAACAAGGATTTTAGGATTGTTATTGATGATAATTCTCTAAAACAAAACAGATATGTTCCAGGGACAAAATTTTTAATTAAAAATTCAAAAGTACTTGAAAATTTTAATAAAGCAGAGATAATTATTCTGGCTTGGAATTTTTTTGAAAGTATTAAAAAAAAATGTCAAAAAATAAACAATAATTTTAGTTTTATTAGACCTTTTCCATATCCTAAGAAAACTAATAAATAATTATGAAAAATATATTAATTTTGGGTGGGGGTGGATATATTGGAACCGAAGTAACAAAGCTGCTTCTAAAAAAAAATAATGTAACAGTTTTTGACCGTTTTTATTTTCCTTGGCTGATTAAAAAAAAACATAACATTTTAAATCACAAAAGATTAAAAATAGTCAAAAAAGATATATTAAAAATTAATATAAATGATTTTAAGAATATAGATATAGTGTGTGACTTTATAGGAATAGCAAATGACTCGTCTTCAGACATTAATAAAAAATATTCACATAAAATAAATTTTTCTTCAAGATACAAGGCTGCATTATTAGCGAAAAAAGCTAAAGTTAATAGATATATATTTAATTCAACATGTTCTATATATGGATTTAATAAAAATAAAGTTTTTGAAAATTCAAAAAAAAATCCATTAAGTTGTTACGCTAAAGCTGTTTATGCGGCTGATAAAAAAATATTTAATCTTAAAGATAATAATTTTAAAGTTAATGTTTTAAGAAATGCAACATTATTTGGATACTCAGATACTATGAGATTTGATTTAGTAATAAATAAATTTACTTATTTGTTAACTAATAACCAAAAAATAAAAATAGATGGAGATGGAAAACAATACCGTCCTTTCTTATCTATTAATGATATTTCAAAAATGTATGAATATATAGTAAATAATAACTTAAATTCTTTTTGTATAAACGCTGTATCGTTCAGTTTAACTGTTGAGGGTATAACAAAAAAATTACTAAAAATTTTGAAAAAATCAAATAAACTTGTTGAATATAATTACAACAATAAAGATAAAAGAAATTATAATGTGGGAAGTAAAATATTTAAAAAGAATTTTAAAAATTTTAAATTCTCTAATCTTAAAGAGGAAATAAAATTAATAATAAGTGGAATAAAAAAAAGAAAATTATCTCCAAGTATTCAAACTATTAGGTATGATTTTTATAAAAATTTATTTAATTAATTGAAAATTATTTTCTATAATTTTTAAAAAATACTTTTAGATTATTTAGAATATTCCTTAATTTGTTTTCCTAATAACCCCATATAAACACCAACAAATCTTGAAAAATACATAACAAATAAAGTTAAAAACTTTTTTAAATTTAATACAGAAAAAAATAAATAAAGAATTGATCTAACAAAATCTGAAAATGATTTAATTAGGGACATTAGAGTTCCCTTTAATATTCCATGAGTTTTTTTATAAATTAAAACTGAAGATGTTCCATATCTTAAATTTCTCATAAAAAACCATATGAATTTTTCTCTTTTTTCATCAGTTCCTTCAGTGACTGTTGCTTTTGAATTCCATTTAATTCTAAATCCCATTTTATATAGTTCATAAAAAAATAATTGATCCTCTCCACCAATTAAATTCATCTTTTTTTCGAAAAATAATCTTTTTTTAAAAATTTTCTCTTTTACGAAACAATTATTTGTTGATGCCCATTTTATATTAGAACCGTGCTTTTCTTCTCTAATCAATAAATTTAAAAATAAAGACTTTGATTTTGTTAGTTGTGGTCCTCCAACAATATCTACTTTATTTTTATTATAAAAATTTATCATTTCTACTAACCATCTTTTATTAACTTCTACATCATCATCAAAAAATGCGTAATAATCGTATTTTGTAAATTTAATTTCTTTTAGGTATCTATTTCTAGCGTTAGAAATTCCTTTTTTACTCTCTCTAATAATCTTAATCTTAAGTTTTTTATCGAATAATTTTAGTATATCAAAATAATTATGATTATCATTAACGGTTAATAATAATTGTAATTCTATATTAAATGGATTTCTTAAATGAATAATACTATTCAAAAATTTGACAAGACTAGTTTTTCTTTTATAAGTTGCTAATAGAATACAAACCTTTTTAACCATCAAATTTTTAAATAGTATATTTTATTAAATTAATACTTAATATATTAATTTCACAAAAAAAATAGATTTTATTTAAAATGGATCAAACAAATAGAAATGACTAAAAAAAATCTATTTATAGTATCAATAATTTCGTTTTTACCCTTATCTATAATATTAGGAAATCTTATATTTCAAATATTAATTATTTTCATAATAATTTCTTCTTTATTATTTTTATTATCATCTAAAAATAAATATAATTTCTTTGATGACAAAAAGGAAATAATAATTTTTTTGATAATTATATTATATTTGGGAATTAATACTATGGTTTCTGAAGACTGGACAAGGTCAATTAGAAGAAACTTTTTTTATTTTCAGTTTTTTTTGTTAGTGCTTTCACTTAGATATATGTTGATCAATCCAATTATTTTAAAGAGAGTCATCTTTAATTGGTTTATCATAATTTGTTTTGTTTCATTTGATATTTTTTTTGAATCTTATTTTGGATTTAATATGTTGGGGTTTTCAAATGAAACTGGATATACAGGAAGAGTCGTTAGTTTTTTTAAAGATGAGTTAATAGTTGGATCTTTTATATTATCTTTTTTAATACCAATATTTTCATATTTTTATATAAACAATAAATTTAAATTAAGTTTGTTCTTTATATTTCTTAGTTTATTTTCTATTTTTTTATCAGGCGAGAGAGCAAGCTCTATAAAAATTCTTTTGGCTTTATCGATTATCTTTTTATTCTGGAATTACAGGAATTATTTAAAGAAATATATTCTTTCAATTTTAATAATTCTAACTTTGATAATATCATTTAATCCTTTCTTTAAAGAAAGTAATTTTGTACAACATAATTTAATACATAAATATTTTACTACGACACTTAAAATCCTTTCAACTGACACAGAAAAAACAATTAGAGAAAACTTAATAGATTCCAGATATTTAAATCAAGCAGTTTTTAGTTATGAGATCTTTAAGCAAAACCCCTATTTTGGTGTTGGGAATAAAAATTATCTTCTAGCTTGTGGCAAATACGCAAATGATTATGATCCAAATCTATGTTTCACTCATGCACATCAAACCTATTATGAATTAATTGCTGAACATGGATTAGTTGGAAGTACTTTAATGGTGTCAGCTTTATTTTTTTTAATATTTTTTAATAAAACAAATAATCTTAACATTAACAATAAAAAGAAATTGATTATTTTTAGAATTTTTTTAATTTTAAGTTTTTTACCTTTAATACCTAGTGGAAGTTTTTTTTCTAGTTATATGTCATCTTTATTTTGGATTAATTATTGTTTTTATACTATTTATAGAAATCAATTAATTAATTACCAGCAATTAAAAAATTAAGATTTGACTAATTCTTTAACTTTTTTGATAAAATTAGATAACTGGAAGAATAAATAATTATATTAAAAACGAGAAGAATACTCAGGCCAATTGAGCTGTTAGCCAAAAAAAAAGCAATAAAAAAGACTAAAAAATTATAAATATTAATCACTAATCCTGAAACAATATTTGTTTTTTTTTTATTTTTAAGTTTATTTATCAAAATTTTAAATATTAATTGATGAATATGATTAGTGTCTGGTTTAGAAGGATCTCTTTTTTCTATTTTTTTTCTTATTATAGAAAATAAATTCTCAAATGCTGGATACCAAAGTAATGTGGCAATAAATAATGCTGATATATCTTTATAAGAATTGTAAAAATCAATAAAAACAAAACTAACTAAAAAAGCAATTAAATATGAACCAGAGTCTCCTAGGAAGTTTTTTCCAAAAAAATTAAAAGGATAATTAATAATTAAAATTATTAACAACAGTTTAATTAATCTATCATCATAATTTATGTCTTTACTTATGATAAACATCAATAGCGTAAAAACACTTAATATGTAGTAACCTAATACCAAACCATTCAAACCATCTATAAAGTTTGTTCCATTAATAATTACTAAAAAACAATAAATTGTAAAAAAATAAGATATTAATTTATATTTTAATATGAAATCTAAAAAAAATATATCTGTATAAGTTATATTATTGCTAAATTGATTAATAAATATAATTAAGATTATTGTTTGAATAGTAAATCTTTTAAGTGGATTACTAATTAGATTTAGATCAGATAAAAGCCCAATCATTAAAATAAAAAAACAAAATAGTTTTAATTGGTAATTTCCCTGAAAAAATAAACAGAATAAAATTAGTAATGATATTCCTCCAGTTAGTAATATACCTTTTTTTTCTGTAGCTAGCTCTTTATGTTTTGAGAAAGAAATATCATCTTTAAAAAATTTAATTCTTTTAAAAATAGAATTTAAAAATATGTGAAAAATACTTCCAAATACAATTTTTAGAAAAATTATATTCATAAACTAACCTTCTGAAAAATCCTTTTGATCAAATAAAATACTGATAGTCTCAAAGTAAAATACAAAGACTTAAAAAGATTAAATTTTTCATAAAAGAAATATAATCTATAAGCATCAAAAATTTTTTGTTTTAAGTTGGATGACAGTGAATTCGGGCTTTTTCTCCAATACACCAAAGTCTGCTTCATTCCTGAAATTTTAATTCCTTTTCTTAATAATTTTAACCATAAAGCGTAGTCTTCTTTAGTTTTTAAATTACAGAATAAATTTTTCTTTAAATATCGAGTTTTAATTATTACAGTTGATAAACCAATATCACATGATTTTAATAAGTCTTTATATACAAGCTGCTTCTCAATATTCATTTTTCCAATTATTTCATCCGACTCATTAATTATTTTATAATCAGTATGGGAAAAATCTAATTTGTTTTTTTCCATAAAATAAATTTGTTTTTTTAATTTATCTTTATACCAAACATCATCTGCGTCACAAAAAGCAATATATTTAGTATTGGTTGATTTAATACCTTTATTCCTAGAAAGCCCAGCTCCTAAATTTTTTCTATTTATCAGTAATTTAATTTTTTTATTTTTAATTTTTTTTAAAAATTCAAGATCATTTTTATTTTTATCATCATAAATAATCAAAATCTGAAACTTTTTATAACTTTGATTAAGTAGTGATTTAATTGTTTTTAAAAAAAAAAATTTTTTTTTATAAAAAGGTATGATTATAGTTACTAAGTTCATCTAATTTTATTTTAACAATTTATTAGAACAAGATGTTACGATATCCGTAATTGAATTTCTTGGTTTCCAATAAAAAATTTTTTTTGTTTTTTTAATATTTGATAAAGTTGAAATTAGTTCTTTAGAATTTATTTTTTTATATTTTATTTTTATATTTTTTTTTTTATTTTTTTCAGATATTTGATAAGATATTAATTTAAGTATCTTGTTCAGAGAGTAATTTAGACCCATACCAACATTATAAACTCCTTTTTTTTTAAAAATATTAATATTTTTTAAAATCTTTGTAATTAAACTTAATAAATCATTAATATGTAAATAATCTCTTTTTGGATAAATATATTTTTTTTTATTTATTTTTACAAAGATATTGATCTTCTGTTTTTTTTGAATTTTTTTTAAGATCAATGGAAATATTCTTAGATGTCTTTCATTTTTTTTTTCAATATAATTTAGATCATCATTATAAGCAGCGATATTAAATAGTCGAAGAATAATCAGGTTATTAAATTTATTTCTTTTTTTTAACAAATATTTTTCAATTATAAACTTGGTTTTACCATAATTATTTTTTATATCTTTAATTTCAATTTTGGTATTCTCATTTTTTTTACTGTCGTTATCTTTGTAAACATTTGAGCTAGATAAAAATATAAAATTTTTAATGTTTTTTTTTATACATTCATTTATAAATTTTTTACTTTTTTCAACATTGTTATTGTAATAAATATTTTTTTTTTTCTCTCCTTCTACGACATAAGCATAAGCTGCTGAATGAATAATGGTTTTTATAGATTTCTCAGATAATAATTCGTTAATTTTATGTTTATTACCAAAGTCTAACTTTAAAAATTTTTTTTTATTAAAAACGTTTCTTTTTGAGCTTTTAGATAAATTATCAATTCCAATATAATGAAATTTTTTTTTTTCTAAAATATATGAAATATGTGAGCCTATATATCCGGCTGAGCCTGTTAATAAAATCATTTTACTTTTATAGAGAGTATTATAATAATTTCAAAAATATATTCTAAATTTTGTGAAAAAAATTATATACTGGTCTCCATATCTTGGTCATATTGGAACAAAAAAATCAACCTTTAACTCGGCTAAGAGTCTTTCACTTTATGGTAAGGGCAAATTTGATGTTAAACTTGTTAATGCTGTTGGTGAATGGAGCTCTACAAAAGATATAAATACAGTTAATTTTTTTAATAATATTTACAATTTATTACCTAAAGGTGGATTCATAAAAAGTAGATTTTCCTACTCAATAATATTCTTATTATCAATTATTCCTTTATACAAATTACTTAAAAAAAATAAACCTGATTATTTAATTGCTCATTTGATAACATCACTTCCAATTTTTTTATTTAGAATATTTAATTTTAAGACGAAATTAATTTTAAGAATATCTGGATATCCAAAACTAAATTTCACTAGGAAATTTTTATGGAAATTTTGCTCTAAAAAAATACACATTGTAACCTGCCCTAGTAAAGAATTAAGTGAACAATTAAATAATTCAAAAATATTTGATGAAAAAAAAATAATTGTTTTATATGACTCTGTTATTAATATTCAGGAAGTAAATAATAAAAAAAAGATTCCTTTAGAGAAAAGTTTGTCAAAAATCAAATATTTTTTAGCAATTGGAAGATTAACAAAACAAAAAAATTTTAACCTTTTAATTGATGGATTTAATGAATTTAATAAAGAAAATAAGAAATACAAACTGCTTATAATTGGTGAAGGAGAAGATAGAGATAAACTAAAAAAAAAAATAGATAAATTAAAATTAAATGATCAAATTAATCTACTTGGATTTAAAGATAATATTTATAAATATTTAAAAAATTCTCAAGCTTTTATACTTTCATCATTATGGGAAGAAATGGGTTTTGTTATTATAGAGGCTGCGTCTTGCAATACGACAATAATCTCAAGTGCTTGTCCAAATGGACCAACGGAATTTCTTAATAAAGGTGATGGAGGATATTTATTTAAAAATAATTCAATTAAAGATCTTGTCAAAAAAATGAAAAAGTTTGATAGTGATAATGAAATTACCAAGTATAACAAAATTTTGTCTACAAAAAAAAATGTTAAAAATTTTACAATCTTTAATC
>MDTB01092515.1_pt1 | contig 10435 bp, 11 predicted proteins | sample 811161 | NCBI WGS metagenome assembly MDTB01 (sample SAMN05326650, study PRJNA326480) | marine metagenome | isolation source: seawater | place: Mediterranean Sea | collected 2009
AAAAATAAAATTAATAAATCGCAGTCTATATTGCTTTCAATATTAGATGTTTTCCCAATTCATTTTAAAGCACGAAAACTACTAGTTGAAATTTACAGAAAAAGAAACGACCACAAGAATACTGATAAGAATATTGCGCTGCTCCAAAAACATTTTCCAAACTCATTTGAGTTAAGCAAAGCTAAGGAGAGTTATTCGCATACAAACTTAGAAGAGTTTGAGGAAAAAGATAAAAAAAGTGTAATGCAAAAGGAAACTAACAATCAGCCAAAAGTAGCCATTAGTGAAAACATGGCGACTTTTACATTTGTTGATATTTTAGTTTCACAAAAGCACTTCACGGAGGCAATGCTTGCGTTAGATATTCTTGAAAAAAAAGGGCGAAGCCTAAGCCGTATTACAAAAAAAAGAAAAGAAATAAAAAGAAAGATAGATAAATAGATGTACCAAGAAAGAATTAATAAGGTGATGCAAAAGCTTATAGAAAGTAATTTAAGCAGTTTTTATATCACTAATATTATAAATGTGAGATATTTATCAGGGTTTACGGGATCGGCTGGCTCAATGCTTATTACCAAGGAAAAAGCATATTTCTTTACTGATGGGAGATATACAGAACAAGTAAAAAGTCAAGTTAAAAATTGCAAGATTTACATAGCTGGGTCTTCTCATTTGCAAGAAATTTATAAACAAAAGTTAATAGAAAGTAATTCCTCCGTCGGTTTTGAGTCAAGGCATGTAACATACTTCCTCCATAAGTGTTTACGCGAGCAATTTCCAAGAGTTAATTGGGTGGGGACTGAAAATATTGTTGAACTTATCGCAGCCGTAAAAGATGATGATGAGATTAGCTTTTTAAAAACCGCTGTTGAAATAACAGATAAGGTTTTTGACGAAATCCTCCCTTTGTTAGTGCCTGGTGTCACCGAAAATAAAATAGCAGCCACAATGTCATATAAATTTAAAGAATATGGTGCGGATGGAGACAGCTATGATCCTATAGTTGCAAGCGGCTGGAGAAGTGCCCTCCCGCACGCAACGCCAACCAATAAAAAACTTGAAAAGGGCGATTTTGTAGTTATGGACTTCGGCGCTTTATATAATGGCTATCATGCAGATATGACGCGTACGGTTGTTATTGGAAAGGCAACAAATAGGCAGAAAGATATTTATAATATAGTTAGCGAATCGCAGTTAGCGGGTATTAAGAAAGCGAAAGCAGGTATAACTGGAGCTGAAGTCGATTGGGCATGTCGTAGCATCATTGAGAAAGCTGGGTATGGGCAGTACTTTACACACTCCACTGGGCACGGGCTTGGGCTCGAGGTTCATACAATACCAAGGTTAAGCTCAGCTAATAAAGATAAGCTAATAGAAAATTACGTTGTTACAATAGAGCCTGGTATCTATATTCCAAAACTTGGTGGTGTTAGAATTGAGGATGATTGCCTGCTTACAAAAGAAGCTTGTATCCCATTAAATAATTCAACCAAAAATTTGTTAGAGCTTTAAAAGAATGCATAATACAGGTATTAAGGCACTTCTTTTTGATATGGATGGTGTTACTATTGATTCAGAAAAACTATATTCGAAAACAGAACCATATATTTTAAAAAAATATGGAATTAATTTTGACGAACAGGATTGGGTGCTTATAAAAGGATGTACTGAAAAGCAGTTTTACGATCATGTTTATAAAAAATTTAATCCCAAAGTTGATAGAGATTCCCTAATGAAAGAAAGCAAAGAGTTCTTAAAAAAAATATTTTCAAAAGAACTTAAGTTTATGAGCGGCTTTCGACAATTACATGATAGATACAGAAGTAAGTATAAATTTGTATTAGTAACCTCAACTGGGCCAGAGCTAATGAATCATATTGATAAGGTTTTATCGATACGTAAGATGTTTAATTTTACCATTGATTCTAGCAAAACAACCAAACACAAGCCTGATCCTGAGCCATATCTGAATGCAATAGAAAGATTGGGTTTAGATCCTTCTAATTGTATGGTTGTAGAGGACTCGGTTCAAGGCGTGAGTTCTGGGAAAGCAGCAGGATGCTATGTTGTTGCTTTACTCGGAACTTTAGATGAGAAATTACTCAAAGAGGCAGATATGCATATTTCAAGCTTGCATGATTTAGCTAAAGTGTTATAATATTGTATTATACAAATGTTTGAAGAAATACTAAATATTAATACAAATTTTATAATAATACTAAGGAAGCTGTCCTCTGAAAAAGGAATAACCGTACAGCAAGCATTAATACTCTTTCACGTTACAGCTGGCGGATTATCTATGAGCAATCTTGCTGCAGAGCTTGGACTTGATCCCAGCACAATTACGAGAAATGTTGAAAAATTAGAACTCAAGCAATTAATTTTTAGAGAAAGATGTGCTGAAGATTCAAGAAAAGTAAATATATTTAAATCAAAAAATGGATTTGATATAGGGTCGTCAATTGAGCAAGCGGCAAATGAAATTCTAAGCAAATCATCAAGTAAGCCAAACACGTTAAAAAACCTATTACAAAAGCTTAATTGGAATTTAACTAAAGTAAAAGCTAAAATTGACTAATGAACTACTATCATGGTACGATAATAATAATTTTTCAATGCCTTGGAGAGTTAATAAAGATCCATATCGAATTTGGATTTCAGAGGTAATGCTTCAGCAAACTCAAGTCAAAACAGTAATTCCGTACTATGAAAAATGGATGACACAATATCCGACAATTGAAGTTCTTGCCCAATCTAGCCTGGATGATATATTAAAGTCTTGGGAGGGTCTTGGCTATTACCGAAGAGCGCATAACATAAAAAGAAGTTCTGAAATTATTCAGCAAAATCATCGGGGAAAATTTCCTAAAAACAGTGAATTAAAAGAGCTTCCAGGAATAGGAGATTACACTTATTCTGCGATAATGTCTATTGCTTTTGATGAAAGAGTTCCCGCAATAGACGGAAATGTCAAACGTGTATTTTCAAGAATTTTAGAAAAAAAATTCTCTACTGCAGCTCAGATTAAGTCTTTATATGAAGAATTAAAAAAATATATGCCTAGTAGCAGACCCGGTTGTTTTAATCAGGCAATAATGGATTTAGGAAGAGAAATTTGTAGGCCTAAAAATCCAGAGTGTTGCAAATGTCCTGTTCATAATAGCTGTAAGGCATCAGCTAATGGTTCGGTAAAAGAATACCCACCAAAAGAAGAAAGAAAAAAAATACCCATATTGGATGTTGTTGTTGCCATTATATTGAATAACAATAAGGAATTTTTGATAACCAAAAGACCAAAAGATAAAATGCTTGGCGGATTATGGGAGCTACCAGGCGGTAAAATAGAAAAAAAAGAGACATTCATAGAATGCGTAAGCAGAGAAATTAAAGAAGAACTAAACATTAGTATAGAAGTACAAAAACAAATTGGAACGGTAAAGCATGCATATAGCCATTTTAAAATTAGGTTGCACGGCTTCATGTGTGAAATGAAAAGTGGTAAATTAAAAATACAATCAGCAGATGATTATAGTTGGATTAAGTTTAGAGATATAGAAAGTTTTTCATTTCCTAAGGCTACACACAAGCTATTTAAAAAAATAAAAAATGAAATTGTATGAATAAAATCATAAGCATATTAATATACTTCTTGATGGCAATTCCATTAATTATTGTCGGCTTGTTATTTGTTGGGTCTGTTGCGCTTTTCCCCTCAAAAATGAACACATTAGGACGAATTACAAGCATTTCTGTTCTCAGATTATTGTTTATTAATGTTAAAATTATAGGTACAATTCCTAAAAATAAGTCAATGATTTTAATGTTCAACCACACATCATTTATAGATCCTTTTTTATTTGCTTACGCATCGCCTGGAAAAACAACAGGAATTACGGCAGCCGAAAATTATAAATTGCCTGTATTCGGCTGGATGTTAAAAAAGTGGAACGCGATACCAATTGATAGGTCAAATATAGAAAAAGCAAAACAAAGCATTAAAAAAGGAGAAGAAGCACTCTCCGATGGTTATAATGTCATCATTTTACCAGAAGGTACACGTACAATAAGCGGTAAAATAGGGAAATTCAAGAAAGGTGGATTTCATATGGCTATGAATATAAAAGCGCCAATTTTACCCGTTGGAACAGTTGGAGCATATGAGTTTAAGCCAAAACATCGTTGGTACATTAAACCAAGAACAGTTTATCTTAAAATTGGAAAAGTTGTTGAACCTGAAGTATTCAAAGATACTGGTATTGATGGGGTAATAAAGAATGTTAGAAATCAATTTTCACTATTAACAGGATACGAATTAGAAAATTAAACGTAAAAATATGGATATCATACAAGAAACACACAAATGGACCGCAAATATTCTTATTATAATATTTATTTACTCATCGATGATGTGGTATTGGATTGCCACTGATGCAGATAAAATTGACAATATTTCATTCAGAGTTTTTATTTTTCTAGAAAAACTAGTATCTGGAGCAATGTTTGTTTTAGGTATTGCTGTGCTTGTATCAAATCCAGAATGGCTTGAAAAAAGTGGAGTCTTAATAAAAATGATGTTAGGAATCATCACAATTGGGTTCATTCACGTATGTGCAGCAAAAACAAAAAAATACTTAGATTCTAAAAATAAGAATCCAAAAGAAATAAAAACTCTCAATTTTTTAAGAGCTGTAGCAATAATCCTACTTATGACTGTTTATACTACTGGAACGATGATCAGAGCTTTTAACGATCAATCTCAAATTAATGAAGTAAAAAAAATCTATAATAATGAAAATTAATATTATAAAAGCAGAAGGCACAAAAAATCATTTCTTAATAATTCGGAAAGAAAAAAAATACCAAAAGATGAAAACCATTTTAAAAAAAATAATTGCAAAAACAAATTATAATCGAATTGATGGCATTTTATGGATATCTGAATCAAAATGCGCAGACTTTAAAATGGATTACTATAATAATGATGGTTCTTGGGAAACCATGTGCGCTAATGGGGCAAGATGTGCAGCACTTTTTATGTACGAACAGAAACTTATAGAAAAAAATAAAATGAAAATTGAGACAGGCGATGGTTATCATAAAGCGGAAATTTTAAATAATAATTATGTTAAAATTACCATGAATACTCCTGAGTATCAAACAAGATGTATTAAAGTTAATGGAGTAGAAGGATATCACATTGATTCTGGAGCATCACACTTTGTTGTTCAATATCAGAATATCTCCAAAAAAAAGGCAAAAGCACTTGGTCAGCTAATTAGAAACAATAAAGCCTTTAATCCACGTGGAACAAATGTAAATTTTTACGAAACTATAAGCAATAATAACATAAAAGTTTGCACATATGAAAAAGGCATTGAAGATATTGTTTTTTCTTGTGGGACAGGATCCTTAGCGTGTGTTTATCATTTATCAAAATTTAAGAAAATTACATCACCTACTTATGTTAATGTTGAGGGGGGGTATATTAGAAATAAATTTTTCTCAAGACTGGAAAAAAATAACGTTAAGTGGAGAAGCAAAAATTGAAGAAGTAAAAGAAGTTGAGATTCGTTAATATCTCAGCTTTAGAAGGATATTGACAAGCAAATTTATAAAAGAATCGCGCGAATTTTCTGCAACCCTAACAACATCATTGTGTGTTAGTTCTTCTTTGTTAATGCCTGATGCAAAATTAGTTAGACAGCAAATTCCAATCATTTTCATATTCAAATTGTAAATTTCTTCAATTTCTGGAAGCCCCGACATTCCAACTGCGTTCCCCCCCAATGATAAAATATCGTTTATTTCTGATCTGGTTTCATAACTTGGACCAGTTGTCCAAGCGTAAACACCTTCTCTTAAATTAATATTGCAATCTTGCGCAATAATTTTTACCTGATTAAGTAATTTTTTATCATATCTTTCATCTTTTATTATACTAGGGTTCTCATTTGAGCTAATAAAAGAATAATCGAGATGTCCATTAATCAACATCAGGTCGCCAATTGCCCAATCAGACACCGTACAGCCAGACGCATTAGTCATAATAACTATTTCACAACCTAGTTTTTTAAAAACATCTATGATAATGGCAACTTCATTATAAGCATAACCTTCATAGTAGTGAAATCTTCCGTTGGCGCATATAATATTTTTATCTTTAAGTGAGCCAAATATAAATTCCCCTTTATGTCCCTTTATTGAAGTCTTTCTAAATCCAGGAATATTTTCATATTTGACAACAGATCTATTATTTAACTGATTACAAAATAGATGTAGTCCGGAACCTAGAACAACACCAATTTTTGGTGTTTTTTTTAAAAACTTGTTTAAATATTCAATTGTTTCTTTCATTAATTGTTTACTGCAAGTTGTCCACAAGCAGCGCTAATGTCTTCACCCTTGCTCCAGCGTACTAGAATAGTAAAATTCTTTCTATTTTTATTTAAGATACGAATGAAGGTTTCAATTTTATGTTCTGACGGTCTTATATATTTGCCATTAGTTTCATTGTATGGTATGATATTAACCTTACAATTTATATTTTTTATTAATTTTGCCAATCTAATAGCGTCTTCAGGAGAATCATTGACATCTTTTAGCAGGACATATTCAAACATAACTCGATAATTACTATTTTTAGCAAATGCTGATGCAGATTCAATTACTTTGTTGATAGGCCAATTTCTATTAATTGGCATAATTCTTTTTCGAGTCTCATCATCAGTTGCGTTCAATGAAATTGCTAATTTATATTTATATTTATCTTTAATGAACTGATTAATTTTAGGAACAATTCCTGAAGTAGAGATTGTTATCCTTTTAGGAGAAAGTCCAAACCCCATATCATCGCTTAAAATATCAGCAGCCTTCATTACTTGTTTATAGTTTAGAAAAGGCTCTCCCATCCCCATAAAAACAACATTACTTATAGGCTTGGTAACAAGACCTCTAATCGCAATTGCTTGGTCAATTATTTCACCGCACATCAAATTTCTAATTAAACCCATTGAGGCGGTTGCGCAAAAATCACAATCAACATTACAACCGATTTGCGAAGAAATACAGATTGTATGCCGATTTTTTTCAATCATACTAACAGATTCAATAAAATGATTATCAATTGTCTTAAATAATATTTTTTTTGTTTTTTCATCTTCTGATGAATCAACTTTTTCAATTTGTAGTGTTTGAAGAACTCCTAAGTCATTTATTCTCGCGCGTAAATCAATTGAGAGGTTACTCATATCGTTTATATCAGAAACACCGTGCTTATAGAGCCACTCATATATCTGCTTTGCTCTGAAAGAAGGCAAACTTTCTTTTTGGCACCAATCAAACAGATCTTTTAAACCCATCCCCTTAAATAATATTTTTTTTCTATAATTTTTAACTATCATATATTCAATCTTGATATTCGTAAATCATATGTAATTTAAGATTAAAAACATTTGATAAAACAACATTCAAAGTTAGATTTAAACTTAATAGAAGGAATCAAGAATGCAAATCTTAGATAAATTAAAAGAGAGTCAATCCAAACTTTACAAAGAACTATCAAAAGTAATCATTGGACAAAACGAAGTAATAGAGCATTTGTTTATAGCACTTTTATGTAAGGGGCACGTTCTTTTAGAGGGTGTTCCAGGACTAGCAAAAACCTTATTAATACAATGTTTGTCAAATGGACTCGACTTAAAATTTAATCGTATACAATTCACTCCAGATTTAATGCCTTCGGATATTACAGGAACCGAAATTATCCAGCAAAACAATCAAACTGGGGATAGAGCATTCACTTTTCATAAAGGACCCTTATTTTCAAATATTGTTTTGGCGGATGAGATTAACCGTACGCCTCCTAAAACACAATCCGCACTGCTTCAGGCAATGCAAGAAAAAAAAATTACAGCAGCAGGAAAAACATATGATCTAAATGAACCATTTTTTGTTCTAGCTACACAAAATCCCATTGAGCAAGAAGGCACTTACCCACTACCAGAAGCACAACTAGATCGGTTTATGTTTAACTTGTTAATTGACTACCCAACAAGAGAAGAAGAAATACAAATTGTTAAAAATCATAGTAATCAACAATTAAGCGCTATAAATCCAGCTGTAAGTCGAGAAGAATTAATTGATTATCAGCGGCTACTTAACGATGTGCCAGTCTCTGACAATGTGATCGAGTACACTGTTGATTTAATAAAGAAAACTCGACCAAATAACGGAAACAAAGAAATTGATAAGCTCCTGGATTGGGGAGCAGGACCACGAGCTAGCAATCATTTAATTTTTGCTGCAAAAGCAAAAGCTCTATTATCTGGAAAAGCATCCCCTGATATTGAAGATGTAAAAAGCATGATAAAGCCAGTTTTAAGGCATCGTATTGTACCGAGCTTTAATGCCGAATCTGAAGGGCTAACAAAAGATAATATTATAGATAAACTAATATAATGAAATACCTATCTAACGAAGCAATTTCTAAGCTGGATAATCTTCATATAAAAGCAAAAAAAGTAGTCGAAGGTTTTATGGTAGGACTTCATAAAAGTCCGTTTCATGGGTTTTCTGTTGAGTTTTCCGATCATCGCGCTTATGGAGCAGGTGACGAGCTTAAGCATATTGACTGGAAACTATGGGCCAAAACAGACCGTTTTTTCGTAAAAAGATATGAAGAAGAAACCAATCTCAAAGCCTTCATATTAGTAGATCAGAGCCGTTCTATGGAATATACATCTCAAACAACAAGTAAAATGGAATATTCCAAAATTCTTGCTGCATCTTTGAGCTATCTACTTATCAAAAATCAAGATGCCGTAGGCATGTATGCTTTTAACAATGAAATAAGAAAATCAATAGACGCAAAGTCAACCAATACCCATTTGAACGCCTTATTAAGTGAAATGGAAAAAATGCAACCCAAAAATAAGACCAACATTTCAGATGTCTTGCATCAATGCGCAGAGAAAACTAATAAAAAAGGTCTTATAATTCTTATTTCTGACTTAATGGACAACCAGCAAAAGATTATGATGGGACTAAAACACTTTCTTCATAAGGGGCATGAGGTTATAGCTTTTCATATTTTAGATCCAAAAGAAATTGAGTTTGATTTTAATGAAAGAATGAAGTTTGTTGATTTAGAAACCAAGCAATCTATAATTACGGATCCCAGAAGCATTAGAACAGAGTATAAGAAAAAAATACAAAAAATAAGAAAATTTTATACAGATAGTTGTGGAAAATATAAAATTGATTATGTTCCTCTATCAACTGGTGAACCTGTAGGTACTGCATTAAAAGAATATTTATTTAGAAGAAAAAAAATTAGTTAAGCTTTACACTATTTTCTTCAGCAATTTGTCTTATAGAATCTAAGTAAATATCATTAATTGTTTTTCTTGTTCTTTTCATCTCATCCATTGCTTTCTCTGTATCTGGGTTCTCTTCTTCTTCAAGCATGCTCGAATCCATGAAATATCCTAGAGCTTGCCGCACCATTTCTAACGTTTTGTTAAGATTGGTATATGTTGATTGAATATCATTTATGTTTGGATCATCTTGTTGCGTTATTTCCTTCCATAAATTAACCGAATCATCATACAGCTTTGATGCAAGCCTTTGATAAATTATACCTACATTAAAGTAGATATCAGGGTCATCAGGATTTTCATCAATCAACGCAGTGCTCAAAGAGATAGCATCATCGTAAAGCTCTTTTTCTACATATATAAAAATAAGCTTTTCAATAATTATAGATTTTTTATCAGCCAGACTTACAGCTTTTTTATAGAAAGTTATCGCACTTTCAAAGTCTTCTTCATTTTGTGCAAGATCTCCAGCAATTTCAAGCACTCGAACATTATCTGGGGCCATTTTCAGGGCATTGTCAAGATCTTGTTTAGCAGTTACTATATCATTCATCTGTATATTTAGCAAACAGGATGTAATGTAGTTATCAACTTTCTTTGAAACTAATTTTGCAAGATTAATTTTATCAATTGCATCTCTATACCTTTCTGCATCAACAAGTTCAACTGTCTGATTGAATAGATTCATCCAAATTTGTTCTTTATAAATTTCAGTCGATTCTGCTATTGTTGTTACTATAGTTCCATCATCTAGTCGAAAGGGTCTTTCGAGTTTTTGATCGGGATTTCTATTATTTGCAATATCAAGCATCTCATTCATTTTTTCCCAATTGCGTCGTGGTTTATAAATTTCTATTGCCAAGAAGTAAGCAACTCTCGCATCATTGGTATGCTCTGGCATATATAGAGCTTTTAAAGCATACTCCTCACCCTTTTTTAAATCGCGCTCTGATCGGACAGCTGTTGTGGCAGAACGATATTCCATTGTAGTGGCGTTAGTTCCCGAACATGAGATAATAATAATTGAAAAAATTGTATAGAATAAGAATTTATATTTGAAC
>MDTB01114413.1_pt1 | contig 10435 bp, 8 predicted proteins | sample 811161 | NCBI WGS metagenome assembly MDTB01 (sample SAMN05326650, study PRJNA326480) | marine metagenome | isolation source: seawater | place: Mediterranean Sea | collected 2009
AAAAAAACAATTTATGAATTATCTAAATTATTATCTGAAATAGATACTAACGTTAAAATTTCTATTAGTTCTAATAAAATAGTTTTTACAATTGGCGATATAATATTTATTTCGAAACTTATCGATGGAAGCTTTCCCGATTATAAAAGAGTTATACCAAAAGATAATACTAATATTTTAAAAATAAATAGAGATAATTTACTATCCGCCGTTGATAGAGTAAGTACAATTGCAAATGAAAAGTCACCTGTAATTAAGTTTAAATTTTTACAAAATATTCTTAACTTAAATACAATAAATAGTGAGAGTAGCACTGCTTCAGAAGATTTAAAAACTATCTATGAGGGTGATGAAATTGAAATAGGGTTTAATTCTAAATATATAATGGATATTGTTAATAATTTAGAGGACAACGAAATTACAATTAAATTAAAAGATAATTCTTCTCCAGTAATTGCACAAGAAAATTCAAATAGAAATCTTGTTTATGTATTAATGCCAATGAGAGTTTGAAATTTGGCAAGAATCAAAAATATTGAACTTATTAATTTTAGAAATTTTAAAACTTTTAAGACTTCTTTTGACACCAAACTAAATATCCTATTTGGTGATAATGGTTCTGGAAAAACTAATATTTTAGAGGGAATTTCTCTAATTGCAAAAGGTAGGGGATTAAGAAATGCAAATATTCGTAATTTAATAAATAAAGAAGAAATAAATTTTTTAATTAAAAATAATTTAGAAATAGAAAAAAATAATTTTGATATAGAAATTTATACTGAAGATAAAAATGACAGATTAAAGAAAATAATTAAGATTAATGATGACTTATCCAAAGATTCTCTTGATTTTTTAAATCAATCAATTTCATATCTTTTATTTTTACCAGAAATGGAAAGATTATTTCAAGCCTCACCTTCATATAGAAGAAATTTTTTAGATAGATTAATTTTTTCTAGCAAAAATGATTATAATAAATTGATCAATAAATACAAAAAATATTTATTAGAAAGAACAAAAATACTTGGAGTAAATAATATTGATTATGATTGGTTAAATCATATTGAAAAAGAAATATGTATCTTAGGTTTAGAGATTTATGAATTAAGAAATTTTCAACTAGAATATTTAAATAATGAATTAAATATTTTGAAAAATGAGCATCAATTTAAATTTAAAGTTGAATTAAAAATTAAAGATAATTTTTTTATTAATAATATTAATTTTGATAAATATTTGTTAGATTTACGTAATTCGCGTGTGTATGATAAGCAATATGGTGGCACTAAAATTGGACCACATAGATCTGATATTATATCCATAATTAATAATGATTTTGATGCATCTCTATTATCTACTGGACAACAAAAAACTGTTGTTCTTATGATCTTACTAGCTCAATGTAATTATTTATTAAATGATAAAAAAATTAGCCCAATCTTTTTGTTTGATGAAATCGGCTCACATTTAGATAAGCATAATCGATATATTTTATTAGAAATGATTAATAAATTTGACACACAATTTTTTTTAACTGGTACTGATAAAAATTTATTTTCTTTTGTATCAACAAACGCTAAATTTTATAATATAACTGTACTATGAATTCTGATTATTCTTCTGACTCTATTAAAGTACTAAAGGGACTTGAAGCTGTTAGAAAAAGACCTGGGATGTACATTGGTGATACTGATGATGGATCAGGTCTCCACCAAATGATATACGAAGTACTTGATAACTCTATAGACGAGGCATTAGCTGGTTTTTGTAATAAAATTGAAGTTATTCTAAATGTAGATGGCACAGCAACTATCACTGATAATGGTAGAGGAATTCCTGTAGATCTTCATAAAACAGAAAAAATATCTGCAGCCCAACTTATAATGACAGAATTACATGCTGGGGGTAAATTCGATCAAAATAGTTATAAAGTATCTGGAGGTTTACATGGCGTTGGTGTTTCAGTTGTTAATGCTCTATCTGAAAATTTAATTTTGGAAATTAATAGGGATGGTAAAATATATAATATCGAATTTGAGAATGGAATAGTCAGTAAAGAATTAAATATAATAGGTGATTCAAATAAAATTGATAATAAATTTTTTACTGGCACAAAAATTACTTTTCTTCCAACATCCAAAATATTTAAGGATATCAATTTTAATTTTAAGGTAATTGAAAAAAGGCTGAGAGAATTAGCTTTCTTAAATACAGGTATCAGTATTTTTCTGTACGATAAGAGACAATCTGAAGACAAAAATATTAATTTTAAATACGATGGAGGTATTAAAGAATATGTTAAATATTTAAATAAAGGAAAAAATCTAATTATCCCAGATCCCATATTTTTTCATGGAGAAAAAAATAATATTTCAATTGAATGCTCATTACAATGGACGGATAGTTATCATGAAAATACAATTTGTTTTACTAATAACATAATCCAAAGAGATGGAGGTACTCATCTTGCTGGATTTAGAGGGGCGCTTACAAGATCTATTGTAAATTATATAAATAAAAATACAAAAACTTCGAATAACATTACTGGAGAAGATGCAAGAGAAGGATTAACATGTATTATTTCAGTTAAGTTACCAGATCCTAAATTTTCTAGTCAAACAAAGGACAAACTTGTATCTTCTGAAGTGAGACCTGTAATTGAATCAACAAGTTTAAGTAAATTAGAACAATGGATTGAAGAAAATCCATCAGAAATTAAGAAAGTAATTGATAAAATAATTGAAGCTTCAAATGCAAGGGAGGCTGCAAGAAAAGCGAGAGAACTTACTAGACGAAAAACAGGTTTAGAAAATACATCACTTCCTGGCAAACTTGCAGATTGCCAAGAAAAAAATCCAGAGTTATCTGAATTATTTATAGTTGAGGGTGATTCAGCTGGAGGGTCAGCTAAACAGGGAAGAGATAGAAAAAACCAAGCTATACTTCCACTAAGAGGTAAAATTTTAAATGTTGAAAGAGCGAATAATAAACAAGTATTAACTAGTAATGAAATAGGAGCTTTAATTACTGCAATAGGTGCAGGGGTTGGTAATCCTACTGAAGATATCGAAACCAATAAAATAGATGGTAAATTTGATGTTTCTAAAATGAGATATCATAAAATAATAATTATGACAGATGCTGATGTAGATGGAAGCCACATCAGAACTTTATTACTTACTTTTTTTTATAGACACATGAAACCAATAATTGACTCTGGAAGATTATATATAGCGCAACCACCACTTTACAGACTTAAAAAAGGTAATTCCACTGTATATAAAAAGGATGATAATGATTTAGAAGACTATTTGATACAAGAAGGTGCAAAAAATACAATTTTTCAAAATACACAAAACATCCAGATTGGCGGAGAAGAATTAAAAAAAATAATATATCTATCAAAAAAGACTAAGGATCTTATAATGCCATTATTAAAAAGAGTTGATAATAGCCATATAATTGAGCATTCGGCAATTGTAAGAGCTTTAGATCCAAGAAACCTTAAAGACAAAAATATTGGTAAAGAAATAGCAAAATACTTACAACAAAGATTAAATTTAATTTCAAATATTTCACAAAAAAACTGGAAAGTAGTTCTTATTGATAACTCAATTCAATTTGAAAGAACAATCAGAGGATTTACAGAAAAATATACTATAGATGAAAATTTTATTGTTTCACCAGAAGCAAAAGCATTAAATGAACTTAAAGATCAGCTAATGGAAAATTTTTATCGTCTAAAAGAAACTGGTTGTGGTATTTTAAATCATAAAAATGAAGAATTTAAAATATTTGGCCCTTTAAATTTAATAGATAAAATATTAGATATAGGAAAATCTGGACTACAAATAAATAGGTACAAAGGTTTGGGCGAAATGAATCCTGATCAGTTATGGGAAACAACATTAGATCAAAATGAGAGAATATTACTTGCCGTTAAAATTAATGAAGTTGATTCAGCAAATAAGGCTTTTGAAGATTTAATGGGTGGTGAGACTGATGCAAGAAAGAAATTCATAGCTGAAAATTCATTAAAAGTTGCAAACCTTGATATTTGAAACTTAATGAACACAATACTTCTCGGAAATCTTATTAAAATAAGATGGATTGCAATATTTGGACAATTACTTGCAGTTTTTTTTGTTTCCTACATAATAAAAATACAAATTCCTTTTTTCGAAACTTTAATAATTATTTTATTATCAGTAGCAGTAAATTTTTATTCATATTTTGAAGAAAGAAAAAACAAATCTATAAGTAATGTTAAAGCTTTTTCTTTTTTACTTTTTGATACTTTGCAACTAGGTTTTTTACTTTTTTTAACTGGAGGAATAGTTAATCCATTTTCTATCTTAATTCTAGCGCCCGTTATAACATCTGCTTCATATTTACCAGCATTAATGACTATAATTTTATCAACAATTTCAATATTAATTTTAATAATTTTAAATTTTTATTTTATATCACTAGATTTAGGACCAGAATTTTATTTGCCAGAAATATATAAATTTGGATTATTAGCTTCATTATTAATAACAGTAATATTTATTGCAATCTATGCTTATCTTTTTGCAAATTCATCAAGAAAAATTTCTAACGCATTATCTATTTCAAAGCTTCAAATTTTAAATCAAAAAAAAATTACGGAGGTTGGTTCTCTTAGCGCAGCAGCAGCACATGAGTTAGGTACGCCACTAAATACTATATTTCTGATTTTGAATGACTTATTGAAAGAAGAAAAGCTTATTAATGATAAAAATATTGTCAAAGATATTGTTTTACTAAAATCTCAAGCTGAAAGATGTAAAGAAATTCTTCAAAAATTTTCAAAAAATCCATTAAAGTTAAAAGACAAATTTCTTGAAAAAGTAAAGATTACAGATTTAATAAAAATAAATTTTGATAAATTTAATAAAAATAAAAAATTAATAATTAATAAAAATACAAAAGATGAAGAACCTAAAATCATTTTTAAAGATGAGATTATGTATGCATTAGGAAATATTATACAAAATGCTATTTTTCATTCTAAAGGAGTGATCACAACCAAATTATTTTATAATAAGACAAATATTAAAATTATCATAAGTGATGATGGAGTTGGATTTTCAAAAGATATAATTGATAAATTAGGCGAACCTTACATTTCAAAAAATAATCAGGGCATGGGTTTAGGAATATTTATAGCCAAAAATTTAATAGAAAATATGGGTGGTAGTATAGATTTCTATAACTCAAATGATAATAATGCTGTTGTTGAAATTAATTTTGATAACTCTATCTTAAATATATGAATATGAACCTTTTAATTGTTGATGATGATCTCCCTTTCAGAGAGAGGCTTACTCGATCTATGGAAAAAAAAGGTTTTCAAGTTATTGCATCACCTGGATTTAAAGATTCATTAGTTAAAATTAAAGAAAATAACTTTGATTATGCAGTAGTTGATATGCGATTAGAGGACGGTTCGGGCTTAGAGTTAGTTAAAGAATTTCAGAAAATCAGCCCAAAAACAAAATCTCTCCTTTTAACTGGTTACGGTAATATCGCAACAGCGGTAGCTGCAATTAAATCTGGTGCAATAGATTATCTTCCAAAACCTGCAGAAATTGATCAAATATATGACGCATTAACAAATTCAAAAGAAATACTACCTCCTCCTCCTGAAAATCCCATGACTGCTGATAGAATTAGATGGGAACATATTCAAAGAGTGTTTATACAGTGTAATAGAAATGTATCTGAAACGGCAAGAAGACTTAGGATGCACAGACGAACATTACAGAGAATACTGAATAAACATGCCCCAAGAGAATAGTATAAAACTTTCAATAGTTATTCCTGTCTTTAATGAAGAAAAATTTGTTAAAAAATTATTTTTTCAGTTAAAGAATTATTTTAATGAAAAAAATATAGAAATTATTTTTGTTGATGACGGATCTACAGATACATCAATTAATATTCTAAAAGATCTTAAACAAAAAATCCAGTATAAATTTATATTCGATATTGTAAAAATTGATATAAATTCAGGTAAAGGAAAAGCTATTCAAACAGGCATAAAAAAATCTCGAGGTAACTATATTTTATTACAGGATGCAGATTTAGAATTAGATTCTAAGGATGCCAAGGAAATGTATGATATTATTTCAAAAAATAATGAAATTAAATGTATATTTGGCAGCAGATATTTAACAGGAAAACTAAAAAAAAATAATTACTTTTTCAATAATCTAGTAGGTAAAATAAACTCATTTATTTTTAATATTTTTTTTTCACAATCAATTAGTGACGTCCATTGTGGTTTAAAAATTCTTGATAGGAGCATTATTAAAAAAATTAAACTAAGTGTAAATGATTTTGGTATTGAAATTGATTTAGCATCTCAAATAGTAAAAAATAATTTTAATATTTATGAATTCGGTGTATCTTATTATTTTAGATCTAAAGCAGAAGGAAAAAAAATTACTTGGGTTGACGGATTTAAATCATTTTATTATCTCATAAAGGTAAGATTTTTTGATAACTCAATATCTACAAATTTATCTATTGTATATTCTTCAATTTATATGGCCTATGTTGGTTCTTATTTTGGATTGGGATTAGGAAAAACATTATTTATAATCACATTTTATATAATAGGCTTAGTTATTGGTCTTAAATTTAAAATAATTCCATCGTCAATAATATTTTTTTCTATTTTTATTGGATCCTTATTTGGACAGGGCCAAGGTAAAGTCGTGTCGGTGTTATTCTTCTTCATTTTCGGAATTTATTTTGCTAATTACCTGAGTAAAAATATCTTAATTAAAAATAAATTTTTTAATTGAATAAACCATTTCTATTTTTTCGATATAATATAAATAATTACAAAAAAAGATGTTTAATCATTTTAACAAAATAGATAAAAAATACTTTAATAATATTGGTGATAAAAAAAGGATATATAATTTAATAGCCAAAAAAATTCAGCCATTTATTAAAAACAAAGTTGTCGTAGACATAGGCAGTGGTGGAAATATTTTTTATAATTATAGATTAGTAAAAGAGCTTACAATTTTAGATCAATCACAAGAAATGTTAAATACTTTAGAAAACAATAAAATCATTAAGATTAAACAAGATGCAAGAAACATGTCAAAAATAAAAGATTGTTCAGTAGACGTAGTTCTAATAATTTTTGTTTTACATCACATTAATGGTAAAACATATAGTAATTCAATAATATCTCTAAAAAAGGTACTACAACAAGTAAACAAAAAACTTAAACCAAATGGTGAAATCATAATAATTGAACCAACTTTGAATAGTCTCTTTTATTTTTTTCAAAAAATATTTTATAGATTAACATTTCTAGTTTTAAAATATTTTGATACAGACATGGTATTTTTCTTTAAAGAAAAAATTTTAATAGAGAATCTTAAACAAATTCATAATAACGTTCAAGTAAACTGTGAAAACCTTCCAATGTCTGGATGGTTAGATCCACTACTGGGAACATTTCCAGGAATTATAAAGATCCCATCTTTTTTAATGCCTACTAGAATGAAGTTTTTTTATTTAAAAAAACTTAGCTGAATTTTTTAAATTAGATAATGATAAACACAATCCTATAATAAAAAATGTTTCAATTCCATGCCAATTCTTTAACAAACTACCTGTAGACATAATAGGCCAAAATATTATTACCATAGGTATGATTGAATAATTTTCAAAAATTGTAAATTTTCTGTTTTTAATTATAATTAATTTAAATATATACAAAATATATATAAGGAAAAAAATAAAGCCTATTAGTCCATTTTCAGTTAACCATTGTAAATAAAAATTATGTGGATGACTCCAACAAACATCTCTTTTAAATTCTTCAATATTTCTACATCCATAATAAAAGTTATTCATACCAATTCCTGAGATAGGATTTTTTTTTATCATACTGATTGCAAGACTATATGCATCGTAATATGCAGATTTATTAAAATTACTAATAACTTTTAAAAAGCTAGGCTGTAAATTAATTATCCTACTACATTTCTCTTCACTTAAACAGTTCGTATCAAACTTTTCAATTTTTAAACCTAAGTGCTTTGGATTTGATTCTAATATTTCAAAATTTTTATAATTATCGTGGAGTTTATAAGTCAAATAAGAAGTAAATATAAAACAAAGTATACTAATAACAAATATTAACCTGTGCTTTCTTAATACTAATATGGACAGAAGCATTCCAAGAATAAATGTTGCAAGAGCCATTCTTTCACCACTTATAAATGTAATATATCCACATAAAGTAATATAAATAATTGATAAAATATTTAGGTAAAGTTTATCTTTTACTGCAAAAGTTAAACCTAAAAAACCAAATATAAAAAATTTAGAAATAAAAGATCCTGGTACCATGTCTAAAAAAGGTCCCGATAATCGACCATATATTTCCGGTTTCCTTCCTATTATTCCTTCTCTAAAACCCTCGAGAGGAAAATAGTTAAAAAATTGATAAACGCAATCAACGATTACAATTAGATTAGCAATAAGAATAATTAATAACACAATCTTGATTCTTTCTTTATTAATAAACAACCAAGTAAACATAATGAGAGGTAATAATAGCATTCTTAAAAAAATTAGTGACTCAGCAAAAGATTTATAAATATTCAATGAATAAAAATTAAGAATAATTAAAACTACCCAAAATATTATTGTGAAGTAAATAAAATAAATTTCAGTCTTATCAATTTTATTATTTAAGAAGTAGAATATAAAAAAAATGCTAACCAAAGTTAAGCTTATATCTGGAATAGCAGGGCCAGTAATCAAAGTTATAGGTATCATTGAAACTAAAAAAAATGATAATGTGATGATATTATTTATTTTAGGAGTTGCCATTAAGATTATGTTTTTAGAAGTTTCAAAAATGTATCTTCTAACTTGCTTTCTGAAGTACTAATCTCAGAAAATTCAATATTTTCATTATTTAATATTTTGATTATTTCATTAAGATTCATTTGATGTTTATCATATTTTATAGTTAAAATATTTTTTTTTATATTATGGTCTAGCTTCTTAATTTTATCACTAAGTTTGAATTTATTTGTTAACACAAATGATACTTCTTTTATTGATATAACATTTAGCAAATTTTCTTTTGAATCATTTGCTATAACTCTACCTTTATTTATAATAGTGATATTATTACACAATTTTTCTGCCTCTTCTAAATAATGTGTCGTTAAGCAAATTGTCGTTCCACTTTTATTTATTTTTTTAATATAGCTCCATACTGATGACCTTATATCAATATCTACACCCGCTGTTGGCTCATCTAAAATTAACATTTCAGGACTATGAACTAGGGCTTTTGCAATTAATAACCTTCTCCTCATACCACCAGACAAAGTACGTGCGTATGCATTTTTTTGATCTGTTAATCTTAAATTTTCTAAAATTTCATTAGTTTTTCTTTTTTTTTTGGGTATTCCATATAGACCAGCTTGTAATTCTAATAGCTCATATGGTGAAAAAAAAGGATCAATATTTAGTTCTTGCGGTACTATACCAATTTTAAATTTACTAAGTTTCGAATTTCGATCAATGTCTATACCGCATATGTTAATTTTACCGTTATTCTTTTTAACCAAACCGCCTAGTATATTAATAAATGTAGATTTACCTGCTCCATTAGGCCCTAAAAGACCATGAATACTCCCTTTTTCTATATCAATATTAAAATCTGTTAAGGCATCAATTTGTTGTGATTTTTTATAAAAAATCTTATTTACATTTTTAGCTTCTATTGAATATTTATAATCTGACATTTATTTAAATTATTATATATTTAAATTTACTATGAATAAAAAGAGTAGATTAATATTAGTTGATGGTTCTGCTTATATATTTAGAGCTTATTACGGGTTACCTCCTATGAATCGAACGGATGGAACACCTATAAATGCAGTTTTTGGATTTACCAATATGCTTGTTAAGCTCATAGAAGATTATAGTAATGATAAAATGATAGTTATATTTGATGCAGCAAGAGAAAATTTTAGAAATGAAATTTATTCAGAATATAAAGCTAATAGAGGTGAAGCTCCTGATGATTTAATACCACAATTTCCTTTAATTAGAGAGTGTGTAAGTAGTTTTAATATACCTCAATTAGAAATAGAGGGGTTTGAAGCTGATGATTTAATTGCTACTTATGTAAAACTAGCTGAAAAAGACAAAGTTGATACTATTATAGTCTCCTCAGATAAAGACTTAATGCAACTTATTAGTAAAAATGTGACAATGCTAGATCCTATGAAAAATAAAAAAATAGAAATTAAAGATGTTGAAGAAAAATTTGGTGTTAAACCTGATAAAGTTATTTTTATTCAAGCTTTAACAGGAGATAAAGTAGATAACATTCCAGGCGCTCCTGGTATTGGTC
>MDTB01134685.1_pt1 | contig 10435 bp, 8 predicted proteins | sample 811161 | NCBI WGS metagenome assembly MDTB01 (sample SAMN05326650, study PRJNA326480) | marine metagenome | isolation source: seawater | place: Mediterranean Sea | collected 2009
CATGCCATCATCACCCATCGGCGGCATCATGCCATCATCACCCATCGGCGGCATCATGCCATCATCACCCATCGGCGGCATATGTCCGTCAGGACCCATCATATGATCTTCAGGTGGGGCACACATCGCTTCAGTCGCACCAGTGGCCATCACTTCAGCCTCAATATCTGGATAATCGCTAAGGTTGTCTGGATCAACGCCAGCGGCGGCCATGATGTCCATCGCTTCCATACACATTGGCGGCATTGATGCCATCATAACCTCATCAGCATCGTGCCCATCGGCTAAGGTCAACGACGACATCGAGAGGCCCATAATCGCTGCACTCAGCACTAACATTTTCTTTTGCATATTCTTACTCCCAAATTATGGTCTTTAAAAGGTACCTTTTATATCAGCAGATGAATTCAGTCTACACAAAAAAAACCGAATGTAATACACCACTTCTATAACTAAAAAGAACAAAAAAAAGTCGATTAATAACCGTATCATTGCCAGTGAAGCAAATGCTATCCGTCCTTTCAATCCATTCGCAGGACGATGAGAGTCTGACGATCGAAACTTTCAGGCGTCAAAGCGAAGGCTCTTTTTGGAGTCAAACATAGAATTTATTCATAACATCCTGTTAAATTTGCTAAAAACCTAGATTATTCAGATACAAACGATTTAATATTTGTTGTAGAGCATGCTTAAACACATTTACTAATTTTTTTGAGGACCTGGTAACAGATGTTTGAAGAAAAAATTTTACGCTTGAGAAATGAACTCGCGAATAATGGGGCAGAAGGCGTCGTGCTTACTCAACCAGAAAACGTTTATTACGCCACTGGATTTGAGTCTGTTATGGATGGTTGGCGCCTACCAGAGCCTATCTCAGGCGTCTACATCCCTCTTAGAAAGGATGAACCCACAACATTACTATTACCCGAAGCGAGCTTAATCTCACTCCTTGTTGCAGAGCGAGAGGGTTGCCCCATTTACTTTGAGTCCCTTAAAACATTTGATCTGCTGAATTTTTGTGTCATGGCTCGCGCCGAAGATTTGCACCTAAAGCTTGAGCAGACAGCGAGCGAAAGACTAACCCATTTTGCCTCACAAATCGAAGGTAAATGTGAGCCAGATATTCTTATCGCATTAGCAGCTATGCTGAAAAAGCGTGCCAATCAAAATAAATTGATTTTGTTCGATGACATGCGTGTGGCCCTTAAACTAGTCCAATCTATCGGGCAACGCTATGGTGATTCCTACGATATGTTATTCAAAGTCAGAGCCATAAAAACAAATGAGGAACTCGATATTTTTCGGCGATCTGGCGCTAAAGCCGATCGCGTCATGGGCCATACAGTTTCTCTTCTGAGCGAAGGAAAAACTTGGGCCCATGTAGAGAAAGCCGTAGCTAAATTCATGATTGATGAAGATATCAATCCTCTTCCAACGAGTCCGATGTTGTTTGGAGGCACTTATGACTTGGCATTCAAACCGGACCTATTCAGAACACTCTTCAATCAAAACTTTGAACCGGGACAAATTGTGATACTTGAAACACAAGGTCAGTATCACAAAGCTTGGATTGATATCAATCGGACCGCGCACATCGGGACGGCTAAAGATGATTACAAAGAACAACATCTGATGGTGAAATCGTGTTTTGATTCAGTGGTGGAAATGATGAAACCTGGAAAAAGCACTGCTGATATCTGTCATGCCATTCAGTCTACCCTAGCGCAAGATCTTGACTCACCAGGGAAACTTTTATTGATCATTCATTCTATTGGAGCCTTCCCATTAGAAAATCCGGTCAAGTTCCCCTCCACAGGCCTCGCCGCCACAAACGGATTCGAGATAAAGGAATCGATGGTCCTCAGTTTCGATTGTCTCTATTTTGGCAGCAAACTCGGCCCCTCACATATGGAAAATGTGTTTGAAATAACCGAACATGGCGCAAAAACTTTATATCAATACCCCCTTGATTTAATTGAGGTATAGTTCATTTGAATTCACACTCTCAAAAATGGTACGCGGAATCGCTGACAAAAAAGATAAAGAAACATAGATTAGGGCACTTATTGGTTTGTCTAGCAGCGCTCTGTGGTAATTGCCTCTCTGCAGAACAGTTAGATTTGACAGGTAAAGCCCTATATAAAAAGCATTGCTCGGGATGCCACTCTATGAGCCTTCGCGGTTCAGCTCATGGAAGTGAGTTGAGCGGAGCATATTTTCTGGACAAATGGGAAAAATTGGGGTTTGAAACCCTTTTTCAAACCATTGTGGCGACAATGCCACCAGGAAAAGAGGGGAAACTGGACCTAAACACTTATCGATCGATTCATGCCTATATACTGGCAAAATCAGATATTTCTATTGCATACGAGAATACAAGCGCTGCTAATCACTCTCTCAAGTTGTCATCGCATCATGCTACTCGAGCGGATGAACGACCAGAAGACACTGACTTAGAAGGTTTCGTCTCTTTCTCAGACCTAGAGACTGTTAATAGTCTAGATCAGAGAGATACCAATTACACAAACAAATCGATATCAGATTTTCGCCCCGTTGGGCAAACATCGATTAATCGACCGAGTGACGATGATTGGTTGTCCTGGCGCAGAACCCCCGATGGTCAAGGCTTTAGCCCTCTGACACAAATTAATAAGGAAAATGTTCGCAGTCTCAAGCTAGCATGGTCCTTGACAATGCAGGAAGGCAGTAACCAAGGCACGCCGATAGTAAGCCAAGGCATCATGTTCTTGACTCATCCCGGCAACATGGTGCAAGCAATCGACGCCGCCTCGGGCGACTTGATCTGGACCTTTCAATATGATTATCCTGAAGATTCTCGGACCTTGGGCGGCCCTACTCGTAATATTGCCATACTGGGCAATAAGTTATTTATGGCGACCTATGATGCTGCCATAATTGCCATTGATGCGCGAACAGGCAGGTTACTCTGGAAAACAGTAAAAGCTGATTACAAAGAGGGATTTACCCATACTAGCGGACCGATCATTGCTGATGGAATCATTGTAAGCGGCATTAACGGCTGCGAACGATTTGTCAAAGAGGGTTGTTTTATCACCGGCCATGACCCTGACTCTGGCATCGAACTATGGAGAACCTCCACCATCGCTCTTCCTGATGATCCTAATTCCCAAACTTGGGGAGAAGTGGAGGCGATCTATCGAGCAGGCGGCGACACCTGGATTCCAGGAACCTATGACCCCGAATTAAATCTCGTATTCTTTGGCACCTCTCAAGCAAAGCCATGGGTGGCGGCAAGTCGAGGCATGTCTACAAAGGACGCTGCCTTGTATACCAACTCAACACTTGCGTTAGACCCAAAAACTGGCGAGATCGCCTGGTTTTTCCAACACATTCCGGGTGAAACAATTGACATGGAGGTTGGTTTTGAACGAATTCTCATTGATCAAGTCGAGGACGGCAAGCTCCTGTACACCATCGGCAAGGATGGAATCCTTTGGAAGTTACAGCGCAAAGATGGAAAGTTTCTTGGTCTTCATGAAACGTTGCCTCAGAATATTTATGAATCGATAGATCGGAAAACGGGGCAACTGGTGTATCGCAGGGATATACTACAAGCCTCACTTAATCAGCCCTTTAGTGCATGCCCCGGAATCTATGGTGGACATAATTGGCAGGCGGCCTCTTATGATCAGATTACCGGTTCCCTCATCATTCCAATGCACCAATTATGTTCTGATATGGTTGGCCGTGAGGTGGATAAAAAAGAAGGTGGTGGCGGATTTGGTGGTGACTCAAAAACTTATGAAATGCCCGGAGCTGGGGGAAAGCTGGGTAAACTTATAGCTTTAAATTTGAGGACAATGGAGGAAAAATGGTCTCATCAGCAAGAGGCTATGTTTCTGACTTCATCACTCTCGACCGGAGGTGGACTGACATTCATAGGTGATCTAGATCGCTACTTCAAAGCCTTTGACTCCTCGTCGGGTGAAATTCTATGGCAAACCCGACTGAGCTCAGCATTGCATGGGTTTCCAATTACATACAAATCTGACGGGAAACAGTTTGTTAGCGTCACATCAGGAATGGGGGTTTTCAGGGCGTTGACAAGCACTGTCAGTCCAGAAATCTATCAACCTGATGGTGGTAATGCAATTTATGTGTTCGAGCTACCCTAGATTGAGTTTGGACTGGAGTCTAGCGACTCTCGATGGTAACGGCTCTGAAGTCGCCAACTGCGCCCACTATAACGAGTTGTGTATTTAGAACCACTGTTTTCCCAAAATTCGCTCCGGTTAAACATAATTTGTGGATGATATTCGTTATGGAGTGATGCTAGTGGATATGCCCTGTTCCGTCCTACGCCGTCCTTTTTAGTTGCCTCAAGTAAGAATTCTTTGCCGCCTTTGAAAAGAACAACCCACGCATGACCGCCGCCTCGATAATCTCCTAATACAACCCGGGCGTCTTCACCAATTCCTATCAACCAGTCAGCAAGAATCAGAGCATGGTCCTCGCAGTCCCCCCGGGAGAAAGAAAACGCCTCTCGGCTTGTCTGCCAGACTTCTTCCCGACCTCTATACTGATCAGCATCGAGTTGATACTGTTTCCTCTTGGAGAGAACGTAGAGAGGGATCATCGGATTGTCAACAAAGTAAGGATAATAGCCCTCGAGGTATGAGTTGACGAGGCGATGATCTCCAGTGAGCGAGGGCGCCGCCATGTTAATAACGCCTGTCTTGGGATTGCCGAGGGGTACAACATAGATAGCGTCGCGCAACTGCCCTAGTTTAGTGCGGAGGTCGCCCGGCGCAAGAAGGGTATTTGTCGAAAAAATATGCAAGCTCCCTTCGTCCTCATGCGCCTCGGATTGCTCCTTTTTAGGCAATTCTATAAGAGATGACGATTCACTCAGAAAATTAGGCTCTGCCGGCCGTTTTTGAGCAAAACCATTCCCCAACAGCACAAAGCAGATAGAAAAAAAAAGAACAACCGTCATGCGACCGTCACTCAATGACATTGCTAGCCCCGAAAGCCAAAGGCAATTATTATTGCGACAAAGATTAAAATGGTAGAAGCAAAGATGGCTACTGCAATGTTGCCTTGTTTCATCTCCTCCTCAAGGTCAATATTTTTTAACAGCTTATCGTCGACCCAAAGAAGACAGTAGACGCCGACTACGACAGCAATGATCGAATAACTTAAATTAATTAAAAGATTTACGAACGACGCAGATATAAACTCTATTTCCAAACTAATTCCCCTACAAACGGTTGATAAGCAAGTTGTTTTAGTCTGCCGATTATAACCCATTATTTTAGACAATCTGAACTAAGCGACTGCTGCGACATTTGATGCAATTATTTAAGCTGTTGATTCCCATAGGAAGTAACAGCCCAGTCATGTGCTTCGCGAGAACTTACCCACCGCACGGCGTTACAAACAATCTGGCTGAAATCAGGATTTAACAGTGCTGACTCTGTGTCTCCGCCCTGCAAATAGACAATCGGACTTGTCTTGTAATGTTTGACCCATCCAACCACGTTGCTGCCCTTCGGATGCGACCATCCTTGATTCTGGTGCATCTTTCCCTCAACTGCGAGCTTTGCTGAGTAGAAATTTTCAGCTGAGAAGGTAAAGTCACTCACCATTATTGGGACTATTTCGGTTGTGAATATCGGACAAAGGTACAGCTCATCAACCATGCTGAAACTCCTCGGGAGTCCATCTGTCACCGGATGATCCAGCTTAATTTTGATTGTATGTTGAACTTCGTGACGATAGCCTGAATCAGGCCAAACCTGACCATTCAGGCAAGCAGGCCGATAAAGAAAACGTCCTCCAACTATTTTCCCGTACTCTTCCCAAGCTGGCCAGGCAGCCAAGGCATGGTGAAGAAATACCATTCCCATACCGGCCTCGAGCATGGCCAGCATATCAATCTTCAATGATTCGTCAGGATCAATCAGTCTGGGCGCATCTTTTTCTCCGGTGAAATCCACTCCCGGCATGTCATAACAAACGATGGCGGCATAATCTCCAATGCTTTCTGGGTTAAAGAAACGGCGCGCAGCTGGCTGCTCAACGAGAGACCAACAGCAATCATTTAGTCCATCGAACAAATGACCGAGCGCATCTCTGGGATATGGATGTCCGCGAGCGACAACCAAAATTTGTTTGTTTGCTGAGTAGTTAATCACACCCATGAGTGCCTCTTGAAAAAAACCAACCAAACTAGCAGATTCAGTAGGATTAAACCAATATTAATGGGCCAGAAAAAAATATCATTCCCGCCCACAAGTCCGATCGGCGAAAGCAACACATATAGCGCTATTACTAACGATCCTAGAGATAAAGAACACGGTATCGCAAACCTCCATGATTGAAGGAGAACATCACGCTGATTTAAATCATAATTTGAGAAATCTTCACGAGGATAGAGTCGGCCAATTAAAAGCATCATACCTATCTCAATCACGAACAAGATAGCGTATAGATGAAGAAAATGAAGGTCGACAAAATCATGAAAAACAAATTTAAGCAGACCGTATGCAATGATGTGGAAGCCTATAATGAGCTTGGGGCCTAATGCAGGTACTTGCCTTGCAAAGAATCCCACTAGCACAATAGCTATGACCGGAATGTTATAAAACCCGGTAAATATCCGAATTACCTGCCAAAGGCCTTCAGGCGCATACTGCAGCAGCGGTGCGACGAGGAAAGACAATAACGCAATTGCCAATGAGGCATATTTGGCGGTCCTAATTACTTCAAAATCGGAAACAGGCGTTCGGCCATGCCGATTCTTATATGGCAGATATATGTCCAAACAAAATAATGTCGCGGCACTGTTTAACAACGAATTAAACGAACTAAAAACCGCCCCAAGTAACACAGCCAAAAAAAAACCCATGGCATAGACGGGCAAAACATCTGCCACCAATTGGGGATAAGCTGAGTCGATTGATGCGAGACCAGCGCCTGGTGCCTTCGGGCCATAAAGGTGGAATGCGATCAACCCTGGAAACATCATTAAAAATGGCACGAGAACCTTGAAAAAACCCGAAAAAAGAACACCCTTTTGGCCCTCCGCTAAGCTTTTAGCACCCAACGTCCGCTGGATGACATATTGATTACTGCACCAGTAAAAAAGATTTGCAAAGATCATGCCTGTGAAAACCGTGGCAAAAGGCGTAGGGTCAGATGTCGAACCTATTGCATTGAGTTTATCAGTATTTTCATTTAAAACGATCCTAAGCCCAGCAGCAGTGCTCCCCTCTCCAAGCAGCGACAAGCCCAAAACAGGCACCGTTAATCCGATAATTAATAAACCTATGCCATTAAGGGTGTCAGATACCACAACAGCCCTCAAACCGCCGAAAACAGCGTATACTGAACCAACCCCACCAATAATAAAAATCGTAAAAAAAATGGAGTACTCATAGGACAAGTTTAAAAGTTTAGGAACATTGAAAAGCTGCAGCACCGCGATCGATCCTGAATAGAGCACAGAAGGTATGGTCACGAGACCGTAACCAAGCATAAAGAGAATTACTGAGAGTTTTCTAACGTCATCATCAAATCGATCGCTAAGAAACTGAGGCAGCGTAGTGAAGCCGCCGGCAAGATAACGAGGCAAGAAAAAAAAAGCCATGCAAATCGTTGAAAACGCAGCAGTCACCTCCCATGCCATACTGCTGAGATTGTAACCATACGCAGAGCCATTTAAGCCAATAAGTTGTTCCGCACTTAAATTTGTCAGCAAAAGAGATCCGGCTATAAACCAGGCATTTAAACCTCGCCCAGCAAGAAAATAACCATCCCTCGAAAGAACTGTTCCTTTGGTCAACCTGTAAGAAATCCATCCGACAAGCAGCATGAAAAACGTCATGCTCAGAAGGGTAATGCCAAGTTCAAATTGTGTCATGACAAATCCGATTGATACACATTTTGGGCTGCAGTTGGCAAAGCAAATGACACCGTTGATGGTCACCCTAACCAAAACGGTTGTAAAATGAAACTATGGAACTACCAAGAAAAAGTTTCAAATATCGATAAACACATTTTTTTTGAGCTAAAATATTGGCTTGTTAGATTGTTGATTTAACCTCAGAGCCACTTATAACTGATTATTGCCTATCTCAGCAGTTAAGATTTCAATCTAGTCAATTTTATCAACTTATTGGAAGCACAAATGGAAGAGACTACAGAATATGTCCCACCAAAGGTTTGGAAATGGGAACAAGAAAATGATGAAGGCAGATTTGCAGCAATCAACAGACCAATAGCAGGCGCTACTCATGAAAAAGATCTCCCTATGGGTGAACATCCGCATCAACTCTACTCACTCGCAACTCCAAATGGAGTCAAAGTAACAGTGATGCTCGAAGAGCTCCTCGCTGCCGGAAAAAAGGAAGCGGAATATGATGCCTGGATAATTGACATAATGTCCGGTGAACAATTCGGCAGTGGTTTCGTTGCAGCAAACCCCAACTCCAAAATCCCTGCGCTGGTTGATCATAGCCAATCCGCCCCTACGCGTATTTTTGAATCTGGTGCTATCCTTCTGTACCTTGCCGAGAAGTTTGATGCTTTTATCCCGGAAACCCTCGAAGGTAAGGCGGAGTGCTTGTCTTGGCTCTTTTGGCAGATGGGAAGCGCACCCTACCTCGGCGGAGGATTCGGACACTTTTATGCTTATGCACCAGAAAAATATGAGTATCCGATAAATCGTTTTGCGATGGAGGTAAAACGCCAACTTGACGTGCTAGACCAGCATCTTGCAAACCGAGAATTTTTTTGTGGTGACCAATACACGATTGCGGACATTGCCATTCACCCATGGTATGGCAATCTTGTTTTGGGAAGTCAATATGATGCCCAAGAGTTTTTGGCAGTGCACACATATACTCACGTGCAACGTTGGGCATCTGGCATTAAGGAAAGGAACGCAGTTAAGCGCGGTCAGCGTGTAAACAAAGTCTGGGGCAACGAGGAAAAGCAGTTGCGGGAGAGACATGACGCGGCTGACCTTGATTAAGATTGATTTTTAATGGCCGACTACTTTACAACCGTCCGAGTTATGCGGGACAGCACTTACGGCCAAAATAAATTGTCAAACCGCTATCCAACCGGACAAATCGCTGTTTAGACTTCAGTCAAAACCGATATAGTTGACGAAGTCCTCGTTATCTGCCCGCCTAGACCGAACACTATTAGCAGGGAAATCATCGTCAGGGTATCCCATCGCTATGGTAATCATTATCACCTCATCATCTGGGATTCCCGCATGTTCGCGCACCACATCTGGCTGCTGAATGCCCTGGCCGTTGATAATACAGCCGACACCAAGTTCCCAGGCCGCAAGCACAATGCCATAGGCCAAAGAGCCACACGCAAAGTGTGTGATTCCAGCAGGTTCAAGATATTTGTCGTAAGTTAAGACCAAAGAAACCGGGGCATCAAATTGCCTGAAACCGCGCAACATCCAGTTCATTCGCTTTTCCTTATCATGGCGCCCTATGTCCATCACCTCAAAAAGTTGGACCGCAACGTCTATTTGATGCTGTCTATGAACGTTTTTATAATCCTCAACATAGGCAAACTCGCGTTTGACCGGAACTCCAGCAAGGGTGTTGTTTGTATTTCCTTCTCGGATCTTATCTAGAGGATCACCTGAAACTACGTAAATTTTCCATGTTTGCGAGTTAAACGAGGATGGCGCCCATTTGCCCGTCTCGATAATCTGATCGACCACCTCTTTGGACAGAGGCTCATTGGTGAAACCTCTAATACTCTTTCGAGCACGGGCATACTCAGAAAATTTCATCGATTTCTCCCTCTGTTATGGAATGGTGACGCTGGAAAACTGTTTTCGCTGTCATCAAGATTAATTAAACGAGCATGTTCAGCCCGGGCTAGTTTGATCGGCTGAAAACCTTAAACAACTTTAACAATTTCAGTGGCGAACAATGTTATCCGAACTTAAATCAGGGTAAAACTATGAGTTATTAATCACAGATGGTCTAACATCTTTTGACTATCAATCAATAAACTAGATTTATTGTTGCTCTTTGATAATAGAACCACCCTTTGTTTCAGATTAACACACAATCGCTTGCTGTGAAGCGCAAGAGCCTAAAACCCTTATCCTTAACCAAGTTGATTAACTTGCCACTCGCCCTCCACTCTTGACGCTATATCCAGGCAAACCATGCAGCTTTAATGTTGTGCATGGCGGTACCAGATTGGTGAAGTCCATGCCATTTCACGAATCATTTCAGGATAACTCCCGTCTGAACAAACCGAAGGCCTTTCGTCCTTTTCCAACCTCGCACAATCATAAGTGTGCCAGCGGGGAGAAGTCGGTTCAACAACACGCAAATAATAATAAGCAGACTGTGACGAATCAAAATCCTCATCCGTGTAAACCGAACACAGACTATCCGCACCAGCC
>MDTB01156301.1_pt1 | contig 10435 bp, 11 predicted proteins | sample 811161 | NCBI WGS metagenome assembly MDTB01 (sample SAMN05326650, study PRJNA326480) | marine metagenome | isolation source: seawater | place: Mediterranean Sea | collected 2009
AATAATTATTTATTATGTAATATATTATTTATATAATCTAAAGTTAATAGTTTGTGATTTATTTGAATAGTTTGATATTTTACATCTATTGTATTTATATCTAATTCAGTCCATTCATTTAATAAAATAATTGGAAAATACGTACTATAATACTCAACTAGTATATTTCTTTTACAAATAGGAATAACATTCATGTATAAACATTCCCAAAATCTATGACTATCAATACCATTTCCTTCTGGACATATAGCATATTTATGTTTTTTTAATTCAATTAAATAATCTTTATAAGAAAGATTTTTATTCCATTCAATACCTTTATCTTTTATTATATTATAACATTCTTGTCTTTTTCTTCTATTAGTGCCTATAAAAAAATAAAAATATATATTTTTTGTTTTTTCAATGTTCATATTATAAACTTCTGTATATATTTGGGTATTACCATGTTTCCACATAGTATTAGCAAATCCTATTGGCAATGGTGTAACTTTTTCATGAATAACATTCATATTTTGCGTATGGATATGTTGTAATAATGGTATTTCTTCAAATAATTGTAAATGGCTATTATCAAATGCATTATCTGAATTATGAAAAACTAATTTGAATGGATTTTGCAAACATTTTAATATTCTAATTAATTCGTTAATATTATTTAATAAATGTGTATAGCAAAATATTAAAAATTTATTATTAATTGGTTCTTTATTATCTATGTAAATAATTTTTTCTTTATAATTGTTAACATTTGGATTAGAGTTAAAATCTGAAGTTTTTCCAATAAAATGATCACATAAAAACTGTATTTTTTCTCCATTAATGAATGACATATCAAATGATATTTATAAATATATATATTGCGTAATATTTTTATATAAACTTTATTGAACCCGAAAATGTAAAAATAATATTTGAGTTAGGTAGTCATGATTTAATTGATGCAAAAAGATTAATTGACAATTACAAAGACTCCATATGTTATTCATTTGAATGTAACCCTGATTGTTTGATTAAATGTCATGAAAATATAAAAAAATTTGATGTATTATTTGTAAATAAAAACTTAGTTTAGAGAGAATTTCTTTAAGTTTTTACAATGAATATGTAAATTATTAATAGGAATTAATTTTTTATTAATTTCAATAAACGGAATTTCATAATCATTTTTTTTAAACCATTTAAAATTATATTTATTATATTTTATAATACAAGTTTCATTTACAAATCCAGCTGTATTACCAGATATATTTCTTGGATCAACTCCACCCAAATATTGTCCTATAGCAGCAGCATCAAAAATACTGGAAAACTGTTTATAATTTTCATTATAAATACATTTATCTATACTATCATCAATTATAGGAAATGTTTTTACAATATCTTTATTATTTTTATAGAATATAGCACAATTTTTCATGTCATTAGTTGTAAATATATAGTTTTGTATTAAATTATCTAGTAATTCATATCTTGGAATATACATTATACCAGGAATACATCTATCTATATGATCCATGGTTAAGTAAACTTTATTTTCAAAATTATAATCCAATTTATTATACAAAAGAACATCATTTTCTAAATGAATAACATTTTTTATATTATATTTTTTCATATATTCATACAATAAAAATAGCCTTCTAGAACAATTATCCCAGAATCCTGTTCTTGTTGTTTTTTTATTATAATAATCAATATTTAATTCACTAGAATCAATTAAACTTATATTTGCATTTTTTTTCAACTTATCAAAAAAACATTTATTTGTTATAACATGTATATTTGTAAATTTTAACTTAATTAATTGTTCAATATTATCTTTAATATATTCTTGAAAAACTCCAACTGAAATTAATATTATATTTTTTTCCATAATATAATATTAATATATTTTTCTATTAAATATTTAAAAAATATACATTAATATATGGAAAATTATATTGAAAATTTCAATAATTTTGATAAATCAATTGTTTATGATTTTAGATTAGGGTGGGGTGGTATTGGAGATTATTTAAAATTTTTTATGATAATATTGGACCACTGTATTTGCAATAATATTAAAATTTATCAAAAAAGAAATAATATAGAAATTGAAAAATACATAAAATTGAAATGTGATTTTTTTTATATCAATGCAAATGAAATTTCAAAACTAAAAAATGTTACGATTAAAACACCGCATGCTTATTATAAGAATCCAAATTATTATGGTAATATACATTTGAATGAAGTATTTTATTTTGATAATATTATAAAAACAAATCTACAAAATATATTACCTTCTTTACCAACTAATTATATTTCAATACATTTAAGATTGGGCGATAAATTTTTAGAAACCGATAAAAAGTTCGTTTTATGTAAAAGAGATACAAGAAAATTTTCAGAAGAAAAAATCTGTAAATTTATAGAAGATAATAATGATAAGAATATAATTTTTTTTTGTGATAATAATAATATAAAATTAAAAATAAAAAATAAATACAAAAATATTATTATATCAAATTCACAAATAGGACATACTTCATTGTCTAATACCACAAACAAACAAACATTAGATACTATTACCGATTTTTACATTTTATCTAATTCTCAATTAATTTGTGCTGCATCTAAATCAGGGTTCTCTAAAATGGCGAGTCAATTTAATAATGTGAATATAATATCATTATTATGATAGATTAAATCATTCGGTTATAGAATAATTATTTATATCTTATACAATTATATTCAATATTACAAAAATTCTTGGTGTATAATATTTTTTAATGATTTTTTTCTTTTATATCTTGTAAATTTAATGTAATTGGAGAACTAATTTTTCCAGTTTGAAAATTTTTAAATTCTATAAAATCAGTTTTTTCATTAATATGAGTATAAGAAGTATAATATTTATCAGCTAAATCCCAAAATACAGTATTTTTATTTAGTGCTGCTCCTAAAACAGAAAATCCTCCCATAGATGGAACATAATAATCAGCTGTAACAATATATTTGAAATCTTGATCACAATTATTAGAATTTAAAATATAAACATTTTTATTATACTTTTTTAAAAAGTTACTCAATTTATCAATATATTGATTTGTCATTTCTATATTTTTATTTACAGTAGTACCAAATAAAATAAAAATGTTATCTAATTTTGTTATTAATTCTTTATTATTTTCTATAAATTCAAAATCATAATCTAGATTCATATTACCAGCATTATGCCATGATAACCATTCAAATAACCGAGGATTGAAAATCATTGAATTTTTAGGACAAGAAATATATTCACTATTTATAACAATATCATAAAGTAAATCATAATATATTAAACTGGATTTTGATTTTGATTTTTCTTTACTTATATTAATTCTTAAATCATTTAATTTATTATAATAGATATCTGTAATACAGTTTTTTGGATATCCCTTTAATTGATGACGTATACAATCTCCTATACGGTATTTTAAGTGACTAAGTTTACTATTATTCTCTTTAATATAAATATCCATATATTTTGTTATGTTTATAATAAAACATTATAAAAAAAATAACTCAAAATTTAGATTATTTGCTTTCCAGTCAGCATGAAATCCTTTATCTTTTAAAAAACATAATTCAACATTGTTAATATATTTGTAATCTGATAAAAAAGGATTATCGTGATATTTTGGATGTATAAAAAAATATAATTTAATATTACATATTGGATTAATCGTTTTACAAGCAGTAAAAATTTTCTCAATTTCACAAACTAATGGAAAATAAGGTTGCAACCACTGAAAATCAAAACAGTGCATTAAGTAAATTGTATCATTATTTTTTATTTTATCATACAATCTCTCAAATCTTCGTTTGTATTTTTCTATAAATTCAATCGGTATCTCATTGTTTTCTTTTTTAACATCATGAAGTGAAATCATAGATCCTATATCTTTATCTTTGAATTCAACTTTTCTATAAACATTTGACCAACCGCCTTGTAGTTGTTGTGGTGAAGCCGTAACATCTTGAAAAGTAAAATTGTTCAGACATAAAAAGTTATCATCTTTAACCATCAAGTTTTCAAACAAATAAGTTATAAATTTAAAATCAGTTATTAACCAATCAAAAAAATTAGTAGCATTTTCAGGTTGTTTATAAAGAGGTCCTAATTTATTATACATATTATCATGTATATTTTGAACCATACAACAGGCTGAACCGAAACTAATAATATTAAATTTATTTTTATCAAAAACAACTGGCTTAAATGGTAAATCATCATCTATTACATTCCAATTATTAGGTCGTAAATCTTTAGTATTTAAATGACATCCATTATTAAACCAATTTTTGGGACAAAAAATTTGCTTACTACTATTATTATTATTTAAATAAGCAGCCCACCAACTAAAAGAAGAGTTTGCAATAATAATATTATTAAATTTACTCATCATATATAATTCTTCAATGTCTGTATCTAATTTAACATAATTAGGTATAATACTTCTATAATTAAAATTCTTTTTGCACCATTCTATATCATCAGAGAAAATATATAAATCAATTATTCCATTTAGTGTAGATATGATCTGTTCTAATGAATTATAATAGTAGTTTAGTGAAATAGGTTTATGAAAGTTATTGTTTAAGTAATCTGTTCTTCTAATATGAAGAGCAACACTACTTGAATTAATCTTTTCATTTATAGTATTATTTTCAAATACTAAGAATGGTTCAAAGATGTTAATATCAAAATATTTATAGGATTGATAATATCCTTCAATACAATAATATTGATGTTGGGATTCAAGTATAATATCTTTGTATTCAAATCGTCGTACAGCCCAATTGTATACAGTGCTTTTCATTTTTAGTTGCAAAAACTCTTTTTCAGAAACTAAATTATTCGTGAAATTTCTTAATAAATTTTTCCAATATGAGTTTCTACTAGAATTTTTATCACATATTAATAGTTGTCGCTTATATTTACTAGCTAATTGATGAGCATTAGCTAATTGGAACAATTGATTACCTATTCCACCGCATAGATGAATTATTAGATATTTCATAATATTTAATAATTTTATATATTTAAACTATTTGCCATGAACGCAATGGTTTATGCCACCAATTAGTTATTAGATTTGCTATTTTGATATTTTTGTTAAGTAATCCAGCACAATAACTAAATGAACTTTTGGCTAATACTAGCACATCTGCCATAACTAGGTGGTGAAAAGTTAATTGTATTTCTTCATTTATGTGCATAACTACCTTTATTTCTGAAAAAGCCTCAACTATATCTTGAAAATCATTTTCTTCACCTTCCGAAAAAATATGAATAATACTATTATCCAAATTTATTTTTTTTAACAAATCTATATATTGTTTATTTGTAGTAAATCTAGAAGGATATTTTGTTTTATTAACATCACCTCTTCTTATATGTACGGCTATATTTTTATATTTGTTATCATATGTTAATAACGGTTTGGTACGAGAAAAATACATTTCTCTAAACAAATTTAATACATGATCATTGTAAAAATATTCCGGATGAAATGAACCATGTACAAATAGACCTTCTTTCAATTTATGAACTATTGAATTATCAAAATTAGATAGTTGATCAACTGTAGAAAAATTGTTTTCTATATTAATAAAACTATTCATATAATTAGGGAAATCTTGTATATGTTCATCATTATGATGCATTTTATACATCGGAGTATGAACATATGTATAACCTTTGTAATAACAATAAGCAATTAATGAAAATATTGCTTGTAACTGTGATCCAAATCCATCTGTTTTGCCATAGATAGTCATTAATGTTTTTGACTTATTGAAACCAATGTCCCAAAATGCATGCCATGAAACAGGATGTCCACCATTATATTTATACTTAATCCAATCATATTTAGAATTTGTTTTAATTAATAATCTGCAGTATTTACCATCACTTATATTAGCATAATTATTATATGTTTTATTCTGAGCATATCGCAAAAACTGAATATAATGAGAGAAAGTAGAGGTAATGGTTCCAATAAATTCATCTGATTTTGTAGATAATATCATATCAATTATTGCATGATTTATAGAGTTATCACGTGTTTCATGAAAGTCATAAAATAACATATTGTTTTTTTTAAAATAATTATCAAAATGATTATTTGATATACTATCAATCAAAATAGGTTTATATTGTGACAATTTGTTTAAGAACTCGGTATTTTTTTTATTATCACATAGCAAGTATACTTTTGGTGATATTAAATTTGTTTTATGACCATCTATATATGGAATAATATTTTTTAACATAATATCATTATTACGAGTTAAAAAAGATTCATTTTTATAATGATCTCCGAATCTAAGATGTAAAAATATATTATAACTGTTTTTGGAGTTATTTAATTCATTATAAATATTATTAGCGATATCGTAAAATACATTCTTAAATTTTAATGATTTACATATATCATACATCAATTTATAATTATCTGATGTAGTATAAAAATTATAAAAGCATCTTGATGCATTACTTTGATTAATATATAAATATGTGTAATTGCTGTTTTCATCAAAATAAAGATAACATTTATCTCTATTATGACAAAAATCTTGAATATCTTGTTGATTTATCTGTGTATCTAAAACTCTATCAACAAATACCAATTGTGAAAAACGATTACTATAAACAATTTTTTTTGTTTGTTTATTATCGTTAATAATTACATTAATATCATCAGGAACATTTTTATAGTATACATCAAATCCATAGGGTAAATAATTTAAGAAGTCGTTTGTTAAAAAGTTAAGTAAATATCCAAAATCCCATGATGATTTTCCACAATGACATAAAGGATTTTTAATTAGTAAAATTAATTTTCGTTTAGATATATTAGCCATATATATAGCTGTTTCAAGAGAGAATAATTGATTACATAAACCAACACCACTAAATAAGTCATAAATTAAATATTTCATTTATCTTAATAAAATATTTAATAATCATAATTTTTACTAAGCTTAAAATCACCATGTGGTTCAGGTTTATATCATATTTTTATTGACCAAAGCGTTGTTTAAACATCGTTTCCAGCTTTTCTATAAAATCTATATGATTATTTTTAACTATCCACCATGGTAAACTAGTTATACCTGATCCTCTTTTTAGATGTCTACAGCCTTTAAAACAAAGCATATCTAATATTTGTAAGATTTTTTCCTCATTTTTATGCAGTTCTTCTCGGGCGATTCGATATTCACCTTTGTAAGCATACCTATTATAATTACCCCATTTATAAATATTATATCTTTTACCTTTTTCAATAGTATTTTTAATTAATCCTATACCTACTATCTTGTTAATATCATTTTCCATTTCTAGTACAATAACTACTGCATTTACAAATATGTCATCTTTCATTTTAACTGGTGTTCCATAAATACAACCCGAGTGTTCATTATTTTTCCTCCATCGCGTATTTTGTTGAAATGTTTCTGTATTAAATCTAGTACATGTCAGAAATATCATCTTTTCTTTCTTTATAATAATTACCAAGTAATAGACAAAATCAATTTTTATAGATATATACTATAAATGAGTGTGTGGCCTGGACGATGGTTTTCTTATCTTAGTGCATTAACTTTTGTAACTGTTGTAGGCATATATCTTTTTGATATTCCAACAATTATATCTGGTGCACCAGATTTAGTAAAAGAGTACTATTATGACAATGCTATTGGTAGTTTTGTTTTAGATATTTTCTTAGTTGCCGCATATATTTCTGTAGCAATGTATGTTACTGGTATGCTAGGAATAAAGGGTAATGATCATGCAAAACAAGTTCTAGCATTAGCTTTAGTTAGTGCTGCAATTTCAAGTGCTTTTATGATATATTTTAGAAGTGGTGCAATGGTAGGGTCATTTTTTTACCGATGGTTTAAACGAGTAGGAATGAAAGCAGTACTTTACGATGTTATTTTAGTTTCATCAGTTTACTTAGTTATGATTTCTATACATAAAAAGATATTTGCATAATACAATGGCTAAGGGGTTTTTATACAATGTTTTAATTATGATTGTTCTGATTATGAAGATTTCATTTGTGATTATTTCAATAATATTTGCTTATGGAAAGCGAAAGAAGTGGGACAAAACAAAATTATATCAAATAGAGGAATTAAAAGAAGAAAGTTTGATTGTAGGTGAAGCATTTATGTATTTGGTTTTATTAATAACCTTTTTTCCAAAACAAAATGCAGAAAATATTAGAGTAAAAAGAGAAGAACAGTTAAGTTTCTTTATTTTAGGTTTACTTGGTTTATTACATACGGATTGGAATCAATTTAGTAAGTTTTTCTTACATGCTGGTGATACTATTAGTCATAAGTAAAAGAATAATTCTTTTTGTGAAGAGTTTGAATAGATTGAATCTCTAGTTTAGAATATCCAAAATAATTAGCGATTGTTTCATCATTAATATCATCAGGAAAGTTATGTAAATTAGAAATATCTGGTAATAACTGAAAAATATATTTTTCCAAATATTTCATTCTGTATCGGGTGGATTCAAATAAATATAATGCTGTTTTTGTTTTGAAAAATTGTGCTAATCTCTCTAGTGTATTATTATCATCATGACAAATTACATATGAATCTCTATTGCATATACCGTATTTACCATCATAATCGATATATGGAAATCCATACATTTTATGTGGCATAATTAATTTTTTCTTGTTATAAAAAGCTAATGGTTTATTACTGTATTGAATAACTAGCTTTGGATCTAATCCATCAAGTACGGTTGTTCTTATATTAGGATATAGTTGGGTTTTTGTTTTGTTATAAGAGAGAATTATCCCTTTTGGGGGCATATTTGTTTTATGAACAGTTGGTAGTTGTAGTTTATTATCGTGTATTTTAGTTTTTTTTAAAACTGCAGCACCAAAAACTGGCAAAGGTTCTTGATCAATGTATGTATAATCTATGTATTGATCAATATCTTGATCGTATATTTCAACATGATAATCATTTGCTTGTTTTGATAAATATAAAAGACAAGTAGGTGTTTGTGCTTCGCCTTTAAAAAATGTATTAGTTTGCGTGTTTGTCATACAAATAAGTTTTTTAATTTTATATCTGGTAATTAAATCATAGGTTTTCTTTCGATCAGGTTTCATCCAAATAGATGGAATTATAAACAAAATCTCTCCTTTATCTTTTAACAAACTAATTGAATGTTTTACAAATTCTACCCATATAGTTTTACCATCTTGCTTTTTATTTTTATCTTTATTAGTTGGCACTTTTTTAATGCCATTGCAATTATAAGGAGGATTTCCTATTATATAATCGAACTGTCTTTCTGTATATTCTAAATAATTGCCATGAAAACAGTTTGATTCTTTTCCAAAGAGAGATATTAACTTATCTACATTTGCATCTCTTAAATCTGAAAAATATAACATATTCTTTATAATGTGACGTGCTCGTTCAGTTTTATTAGGAAAACTATCACATAATCCATCCATAAGTCGCCAAAAAAGTGCCATAGAAAAGAAACCTGATCCTGCGCCAGCATCCATAAAAGTTTTTGATGGATTATTAAAAATGTTGGCATCCATCATATTTAACATTTTTTCTATTAGTTTAAATGGTGTGAAAATCTCTCCATATAACGCTTTGCATTCTGAATTAACGGTTAAATCTTGTTTAAATGTATTTCTATCAATAGTGAGTATAGACATATATTTTTAATCAAGAAACTTGATGATAGTGTATAACGAATAATTATATACTATCTAATTATAATATCATAGATTTATTATTTGTAATTTCTGGATAATATTTCATCTATTGTTTTCCTATAAAATGGTCTGAATTGCTTTTTAGATCTTCTGATATCATTTATTGTGAACCACTTAATTTTGCTTTTTTCAAACATCCCATTTTTACCGATTAATTCCGGAAACTTTTCTTGCATTAGTTTATAATTATTTTCAAAATTGTAAGGCAATAATTGTTCATATGGTATTTCTACAAGATAAGTTGTGTATTTGTCAACAATAATTTTATCAAATTCATGATTTTTAATAAGAAGACCTATTTCTTTTTTATTTCCAAGAAAACCGTTTAATTCTTCTGCTCCTTCGCGAGATGCAGTTTGATATGGTGTTTCTTTTCCATCACGGCTACCGCCAAAATCACTCCACTGATTGCCTCTAGCTTGACCTTCTTTTCCAAATAGAAATAGTATTGTACCATTCACTTTACAAACTGGTAATATTCCTGCGCCCATTTGGCTTATATTATACAGATAATATTCTTTAAGTATGGTGCTTTTATTTTAGTGCTTTATATTGTGTTAATAATTATTACAATTATGATTACAAATATAATAAGTTCTGGGAACTATCAATATATCACCCATATCATAGT
>MDTB01162050.1_pt1 | contig 10435 bp, 9 predicted proteins | sample 811161 | NCBI WGS metagenome assembly MDTB01 (sample SAMN05326650, study PRJNA326480) | marine metagenome | isolation source: seawater | place: Mediterranean Sea | collected 2009
ACACCATCTTCGAAAGTGATGGGAGTGGCGATGTCAGTATCGGCGTCCACCAACCCGACTTTCGATAGGAGCTCTGCAATTTTCCTAAATAAGGTAACGTCCTTTATCCAAGAGATAAGCTTTAGCTTTCCCCAATCCTGAACATTAGCCCCTGTCGAATGATATTTAGTGATACGAGTGAAAACAACATCTCGTTCGCGATCAACAAAAATGTATTGCCCAAATTTTCCACTTGCGTTGAAAATGACTGCCTCTTCACTATTTCTTGAAACCCACCAATGCATTCCATAACCGCGTTTTTGATTAATTGTAGCGCTTGGAATCCCACTCCATAGTTGCTTAAACGTTTCATCAACGAACTTTTTGGAAACGATCTGTTCATTTTCCCATCGGCCGTCGCGCGCGAAAAGCAAACCAAATCGAGAATAATCTCTGGCAGACATGTCGATGCAACAGTAAGACATGACATTCTCTGCTGAATCTCGCCAAATGGTATATTTACCAATATTTAGTTTCTTAAATATCCTCTCTTTCAATAACTCATCAGCCGCTATTCCAGTCGCCTTGTAGAGAATTTCTCCGATCAACATTGAATTGACATTGTTATATTCAAAGACCAGACCCGGCTCCTTTGAGATGCCTACACCCATAGCGTAATGCAAATGATCATCCTGGAAAAACATTGTTTCATGCTCATGCTCTGGGAAATCGAGACCACTCGTCATGTCAAGCAAATCGCGGATAGTGATTTCCTTACGTTCGTCTGCGAAATCACTAATATAATTTGCAACGGGATCATCCAAGCTGCCTATCTCCCCTCTATCTATGGATATGCCAATCAAGGCTGCATATATGCTCTTCGCCATAGACCAGCTGGTCCCAAAACTTTGCTCATCAAAACCATCTGCATAACGCTCCCCAATTAAATGACCGTTCTTTATTAGCACAACGGCTTGAGTTGCGGAATCCTCAAACGCAAGGTCAAATAACTTTTCAAGCTTAGTCCTATCAACATTTACCTTGAGCGGGGTAGTGATTACCCAATCTTCTTTTGGAAAAACATTGCGTTCAGACTCACCGTTTAAATCTCCCCAACAAGCACAAGAGAAAAACAATAGGGCATAACAATAACAATAATAATGCATCACTCCAATTCCTTGCTTCCACTTCACATCAAGGCTATTTTAGACCCAGTCCTGCTGATCGCCAAATCCTTTCTTCGAGGGATGAAATGAGGATTATTTTTATAAATACATTTAATGAAGCTTAAAATATGCTCCTGCACGATGTTTGCATACTCCCAGGCGCCGAAGCTCCTGATCCCGAAAATGACTTACGCTCAGTTCAATTTTTTAAACAAGGGGAAATTTGATAAACTTATTTGCACTTTTTATGAATACAGGATAAATTACGAAATGCTGAAGGTCTCTTGCCAATTTTTTAGAGGCTAGCTTGGGTCTGAGGCGCCGATTAGTAGAACTACTTTTGGGTGCCTTGCAAATAATAAATTCTTGAAAATGGGAATAAAGTTATGAGTAATTTACAAACGACCGATACCGTTGGTATTAGTTTTTGGTTGATTTCGATGGCAATGGTTGCCGCGGCAGTCTTCTTTTTTATCGAGCGCGATCGCGTAGCCTCAAAGTGGAAAACCTCGCTAACGGTATGTGGTCTGATTCAATTAATAGCCGCAGTGCACTACTTCTATATGCGTGGTGTATGGGTCGAGACCGGTGAAACGCCCACCGTTTATAGATATATAGATTGGTTACTCACCGTTCCGCTACAGATGATTGAATTCTACCTTATTTTGGCTGCAATTACCGTGGTTGCCGCTGGCGTGTTTTGGCGCCTGCTCATTGGCACACTCGTAATGCTTATAGCCGGCTACATGGGCGAAGCTGGTCTCGCAGACGCCACTATCTGCTTTGTTATCGGCCTTGCAGGTTGGGGTTACATCCTTTACGAAGTCTTCGCTGGCGAAGCCGGGCAAATTAACGCTGCTAGCGCCAACGAGAGTTGTCAGAGTGCGTATAATGGCATGAAGTTAATCGTGTCAATAGGATGGGCTATCTACCCTCTCGGCTACTTTTTGGGCTATTTAAATGGTGCCGTCAGTGCAGACAGCCTAAATCTAGTCTACAACCTAGCAGATTTGGTCAATAAGATTGGCTTCGGCATGTTTATCTGGGCTGCAGCAGTCGCTGATTCATCAGAAGCATAAACTAGACGCCTAGGTATTAACGAAAGAGCCAGCCCCCGAGCTGGCTCTTTTTGTCTGGACATCTTAAATTGTGCGTCGCATCTATTCTATGATTGAAAAGGTTAGCGCATGAGTGCCAGGATTAAGGTTGCTGATAGTGATTTCAATTACAAAAACCAGTAACGCGGTCTTTTTAAGAAAGCTTAATTCCCTCTTCCAAAGAGAACTACCGCGTCTTGACAGTGGTCTAGCCCAGGCAGCGAGTTATCACTTTCGAACCTCGGGCAAAGCATTTAGAGCTCGACTTGCTTTCGCGAGCGGAAAAGCTCTTGAATTATCTGAGGAAGATAGCCTTCATTGGGCTGCAGCCTGCGAGTTACTTCACAATGCATCACTCATACATGACGACATTAGCGATGCTAGTACTCATAGAAGAGGCCAACAAAGCATAAACGAGTACTTCGGCTCGGACGTTGCTCTATGCCTGGGGGACTGGATGGTCGCAAAAGCGTTTGAGCTGAGCGCCCGCAATCCTGAGCACGGAGCTGAGCTAGTGGCCCTTTTGGCCCATTCTATGCAAGATACTTGCCATGGTCAGACATCTGACCTAACTCAAAGAACGCATGCCCCAATTCGATTATGGAAGCGCATTGCCGCAGGGAAAACTGCGCCTCTGCTGATAGCACCAGTCAAAGGCGCCGCGATTGCAGCCGAATTAAACGAAGATCTAGCGCCTCTAGAAAAATTAGTGACCCTCTGTGGACTCGTTTACCAAGCAAGAAATGACATCGATGATCTTATCTTTTCCGACCATCGCTCAAACGACTTACACGGGCGCAAACCAAACTTAGTTGTGACACTTTTCATTGACAGATGTATGCAAAATGAGGGTTTCCTAAACTGGTACGGATCAAATGATATTTCGCGCGTAAAACACTGGCAGACTCGCCTAGCGGCCAGCGAGGCAATTTGCCGAGCAAATGAATTGATCGACCTTTGGCTAGAGGAAGCCTCTGCGTTAGTGAGTGTAACCCCTCACCTTTTACACAGCACCTCAACAGAGCTCGTGACCTCCGTAAAACAAAATATTGTAGTTAAACGTCAAGGGCAAATTGCTTGACTGAAGAAAAGCCTTCAATCACTAGCCGCCATGCAGTTATTATCGGTTCAGGATTTGCCGGGATTGCGACCGCACTCAGATTGCGCGCTCTGGGATTCGAGGTAACCGTATTGGAGCGACTTGACGACATTGGCGGCAGGGCGCAAGTTTTTGAGCGAGGCGGCTATCGCCATGATGCCGGACCTACCGTGATAACCGCTCCCTTCCTTTTTGAAGAACTATTCGAACTTTTCGGAGAGCAGCTCAGCGATCATCTGGAGTTTGTTCCGCTAGACCCATTTTATCGATTTCATTTTGCTGATGGGAGCCGCTTCGACTACAGAGCCTCTATCGACGATACTCTTGCCGAAATTCGGCGGTTTAGTGCAGAAGATGCAGATGGCTACACTAGACTCCTTGCACAATCAAAACGAATCTATGACATTGGATTTAAAAAGCTTGTACATCGTCCTTTTACTCGAATGTGGGATATGATCAGGCAGGTGCCGGCGTTAATATATTTACAATGCTATAAAACTGTGGCGCAAATGGTTAACTCTTACCTTGCACATCCACTGATGCGACAAGCATTCTCCATCCACCCGTTGCTAGTTGGGGGAAATCCGTTTAATACGACATCAATCTACTCTCTCATTCACTATCTTGAACGCCGATGGGGCATATTCTTTTGCATGGGTGGGACAGGCAAGCTGGTAGAGGAACTGCGAAGATTGATGCTCCGGCACGGCATTACAATCCGCAATGGCGCTGACGTAACCCAAATAATTGTCGACAAGAGTCTAGCTTCCGGTGTTCTTTTATCAAGTGGGATCCAAATTAATTCTGACTTAGTTGTGTTCGCAGGCGATCCGGCTGTGTGCTACGAACAACTTCTTAACCGACCACTCGCTAAATTGCCTCGATTGGTGCCGGGTTTGGGAAGGCATTATTCAATGGGTTTATATGTACTTTATTTTGGTACCAAGAAACTCTATCCCGATGTGGCGCATCATACAATATGGATGGGCCCTAGATTCCGAGAACATTTGGCCGATATTTTTGACAGAAAGCATCTTGCCGACGATTTCTCGCTCTACCTGCATCGACCGACAGCAACCGACAAGAGTTTTGCGCCCGAAAACTGTGAGTCGTTTTATGTGCTCTGCCCAGTTCCAAATTTAGAAGGCAGTATAGACTGGGACAAAATGGGGCCAGAGCTTGCAAACAAAATAGTGACTGCGTTAGATCAAACCATCCTCCCCGAGCTGCCAAAAGTTATTGACGAAATGTTTTGGATGACTCCAGTAGATTTTAAGAATGACTATCGATCCATGCATGGAGCAGGTTTTTCTATTGCGCCTAGGCTGACTCAGTCGGCCTATTTTCGCTACCACAACCGCGATGCCCAGATAAGTAACCTATACTTTGCCGGGGCTGGAACTCATCCTGGAGCCGGTTTGCCCGGAGTGGTAAGCTCGGCAAAAGTTGTGGAGGAGCTCCTAACTGGCTTTGAGGTCGGCTCTGGCGGGTAGATAATGAAGGATGAACCGGCAATAATAATCCTCTCAAGGCATGGAAAATCATTTTATTGGGCGAGTTTCTTTCTGGGGAAAAAACTCGCCCTGAACGCTGCAAAACTCTACCAATTTTGTCGCTTCGTTGATGATCTAGCCGATGGCGACGCAAGAGGAAAGTCACGAAAATTAAATACGATCAGAGAGACTCTCGAACTGGGGAAAAAGTGTGGTAATTCAGAAGTGGACCAATTCATTGAATTGGCCGAAGACAACAAAATCTCACTTGTAGCTGCTAGAGAGCTCATTGACGGAATGCTCGCCGATCAAACGCCCGCTAGATTCCGTAATACCAACGAGTTGCTTCGATATTGTCATGCCGTTGCAGGGACGGTGGGTCTAATGATGTGCCAGATTCTCAATTGCAAGCACGCTCGAGCAGATAGCTTTGCTATTGATCTTGGGATTGCTATGCAACTCACCAATATCGCTCGCGATGTTCTCGAAGATGCGGAAATGGGCCGTCGTTACATACCAAGTGAATTGACCAACCTTAGCGAAAGTGAGTTATCCCCTGAGAGATTAAGCGATGCATCCCCTGAGTTGAGAGGAAGTATTTCCAAGGCAATTGAGCACCTGCTTGATATAGCCGATAATTATTACGCAAGCGCAAAAATAGGGATCCATCTGTTACCATTTAAATGTCGTTTTGCTATCCTGACTGCGTTACAAATCTATAAAGCAATCGGATTTGCGATCAAGTGGCGCAATTTCGCATGGTGGAAGGGGCGAGTGGTAGTACCCATAACTTATAAATTGATCCTCTCCATTACTAGCATCAGAGCCTTGTTTCCAAGAAATGTCCCTCCCCACTGTTCAAAACTTCACATACCTTTGAGAGGGCTCGCGGGTGTCATCACAAATTGATATAGCTATCATAGGCGGAGGCAGTGCAGGCATGAGCCTCGCGGCCAATCTCGCCGATCTCGCATCTCCTCCTAACGTAAAAATTTTTGAACCCAAGACTGAAAAAGAACGCGATTGCAACTGGAGTTTTTGGGGAACAGACCAATATATGGGTTCTTTAAAACCCGCTTGCAAAGGCACTTGGAAGAAATGGCAGTTAATTGATCAAGATAAAAAAGTGGTACACGAGAGTCAATCTCATCATTACATCACTCTGAGCGCATGCGAGTACCTAAAACTCTGCAAGGCAAACTTACATCCAAAGATCCAATTAATTCGAAATGCTGTGCAAAAGTTAGACTACAGAGATAATACTGCATTTCTCTCGGCTGGAGGTCTCTCCTATGCTGCGGCTCATGTATTCGATAGTCGGCCTCCTGAAATAAAATCAGGTGGGTTAATTCAACATTTTTTTGGCCGCGAAATCCGTACCAAGAACCCGATAAAAGGGTCCGATACCGTAACGCTAATGGATTTTCGTGTCGACCAATCCCGCGGTCTGCACTTCATCTATGTGCTCCCATTCTCAGATACTCATCTATTAGTCGAATCAACGATGATCTCTCAATCGACAGAACCAAAACAATGGTATCTCGAGAGTATTAATAATTGGTTAGACGAGAGGGGGATCAGAGTTGAACAAGATATCAGATTTGAGTCGGGGGTCATTCCAATGGATAAAGTAAAACCCCAAGACTCCAGAAACTCGGCAATAGGCGCTGCGAGCGGCGCCATTAGGCAGTCGTCGGGGTATTCCTTTAACTTTATACAAAAACAAACAAAGCAATTGGCACTGCGCATCAGTAGAGGATGCTATGATGTGCCCGCTCCAATTTCCGACAGGATCGTCTTTATGGACAGGCTGTTTAATCGAGTACTGATAAAACAACCAGAATTGGCTGTAGATCTCTTTATGAAGATGGCTAGTTCACTCGATGGAGAACAGTTTGCTCGGTTTATGATGGGCCAAGCATCGTTGAGCGAATGGGGCAAAGTCATTCTCGCTATGCCCAAGACACCTTTCGTTAGGCATATTTGGAGTGTCTAGCTGGGATTACATAGCCATCGCGGGAGTTTTGCTTGCTGGTGTTCCACATGGCGGATTAGATGGGGCAGTTGCGCGAAGAACCGGATGGTCGATTCTTAAGCAAGGCTGGATAGTATTCCATGCATCTTATGTGCTCTTAGGCGCTTTAGTAGCTATTGCTTGGCTGTCTGCTCCCGGAACAGTTTTGGTGCTATTTTTATTGATTTCTGCAATCCACTTTGGTGCAAGTGATATACGTTCCGTCGCCAGACCATGGCAATGGCACTGCTTAATTCCCTTGACGGCGCATAGTGGTCTCGTCTGCATAGCAATCCCCGGCCTGCAACCAGAGTTAGTGCTCCCACTCTTTAAAATCCTAGTTGGCGAAACTGCCGCACTCGCTATTCTGGGAGGAATTCACCACCTCATATTACCCTGGTTGGTTGTCGTTATAATCTACCTTATCTACTCCTCTTTTGCAGAAGCGTGGAAGCGAAGCGCTATGCTGTTGGCGATTTTATTAGTCGGGTGCTTCTGGTTAGACCCATTAGTCAGTTTTGCGATTTATTTTTGCTTAATTCATAGCCCTCAGCATAGCCTGAGAATATGGAGAAGCTTGACACCCAATGACCAGAAACGATGCTTTTTTGAGGCCATAATCTACACGATAGCTGCTTGGATAATTGCCCTAATTTTGATGACCTGGCTTCAAAAATCAGGCGGCCTAGATTTCGATTCGCTACTGGTACAGCTGACATTCGTGGGACTAGCATCGCTTACAGTACCTCATATGATCCTCGTTGACTTGATTGATTTAAAAAATGACTGATATTCAAATAAGAAAACAGGATCATATTGACCTCGCTCGCCAAGCCCGTCATCAGATGCCTCTCAACAGAGAGCTTGAGCTAGTCCGTTTTGAACACATGGCCCTGCCAGAGCTTGATCTCCAAACCATTGATATCACCTGTACTTTTCTGGACAAACATTGTAATTCTCCTATCATTATTGGCGCCATGACGGGAGGTTGTGATGCAGGAGAAACGATAAATCGTCATCTAGCCGAAGCGGCCGAGCACTGTATGATTCCTATGGCACTGGGTTCTCAAAGAGCCGCTATGGAATTAAATCTACAACAAAGCATACGTGAATGGGCGCCCAACGCCATATTATTGAGTAACTTGGGAGGCACTCAATTAGCAAAAGGAGGCTTAGCATTAGCACAGTCCACCGTCGAAAGTGTTTCGGCAAATGCATTGGTAGTTCATCTCAATCCACTTCAAGAATTATCGCAAACATCAGGTGACCATGACTGGACCGGAGTTTTGCGCGCTATCGAGACCTGTTGCCTCAACTTGGCTGTGCCCGTTATCGTCAAAGAAGTTGGCGCCGGTATTGGACCTATGGTAGCCCGAAGCTTGATAAATGCCGGTGTTCGGCACATTGAGACCGCAGGTAGTGGCGGAACGAATTGGGCCAGCATCGAACTTGAACGTAATCCTTCGTTGCGAGAGCAAGAAATCATGCAACCATTCCTCAATTGGGGCATGCGTACCTATGATCTCTTGCCACTCTTAAGGAAGATCGATGCAAATATCGATCTTCAGCTCATTGGTTCTGGTGGTATTCGGAGTGGACTCGATGTCGCCCGTTGCATCAGATTGGGTGCCAATATGGTTGCTATAGCACAACCTTTTCTGGAGCCGGCCCTTCGTTCTTCAGATGATGTCATTGACAAATTAAATATCATCAATGAGCAACTCAGGCGTACAATGTTCTTGACGGGAAGTGCAGATCTCGATGCTTTGAGTCTAGCCCTGCTGGAGCAAACTAGCTAGCCCAAAGATATGTTGGTTCGGCAAATGATGTGAAGATGTAAAGTAACGTCAAGAATGATTGGGACTAGACTTAAAGTCTCCTGACATTCATATCGAGCCATCAAAGTTGAATGTGGATACATCTAGGAAGCGGAAAATTGAAACACATTTTATCCGAAATCAAATCTGGAGTGGGCTTCATTACACTCAATAGACACGAGGCTCTCAACGCACTGTCGCTCGACATGGTTCTTGCGTTGAGTCACCTGCTCAACAAATGGAAAGCGGATGCATCGATTCGAGCAGTGGCCATTCGTGGTTCCACAAAAAAAGGGCCATTTGGTCACTTCTGTGCTGGAGGTGATATTCGGTTTTTCCATGCAGCCGCTACAAGCGGCGACACCAAGCTGGACGAGTTTTTCACAGCAGAATATCGCCTTAATCATCTGATTTTCACTTATCCGAAACCCTACATTGCATTTCTGGATGGTGTCGTGATGGGCGGTGGAATGGGGATTTCTCAAGGCGCGTCTCTGCGCATTGTCACCGAGCGGACCAAAATGGCAATGCCAGAAACCAACATTGGGTTTTTTCCTGATGTGGGTGGCGGCTTTTTTCTGAGTAGGTGCCCGGGAAATCTAGGGGAGTATTTAGGTCTGACGGGCCAATTACTTTCGGGAAGCGATGCTTTGTATGCTGGCCTAGCAGACTATGTCTGTCAAAGTGAGAAACTTGACCAATTCTGGGAGACCTTGGGCGATTCATCCATCCCTGTCGTAGATAAGAGAATAGCCCATCTAAAATCCCAGGCTGAAAATCAATCACCCTCGAAAAGTCAGCCAGAGTGGTGGGATACTCGGATAGATGATGTGTTCGCAATGGCTTCGATACAAGAGATGACTATTCGCCTCAAAAACATGAGTGAAGGCTGGCCCGCTAAGGTATTATCAATTCTTAAAAAACGCTCACCGCTCATGCTACAGGTTACATTATCCCAACTTCGGCGTGGAAGAAACATGAGCTTAGGAGATGAGCTCCGTATGGAAAGAGACTTAGTACATAACTGTTTCTACACTGTTCATCTTGGTCGTTCTGGATTTACCAGTGAGACCGTCGAGGGAATTCGAGCGCTGGTTATCGACAAAGATCTAAAGCCACGTTGGAATCCTAGGACGATTAATGAAGTGAAGCCCGAAATGGTAGAGCCATTTTTTAAAAGTCCTTGGACAAAACGAGAGCACCCTCTGTCCGACTTGGTTTAAGAACATTTTGGCGCAATCAAATTAGAGATAGTCGCAAGCTCCATCTGATAATAGCAGGCCCTAGCGTGATCACAGAGTTAAAAGAGAAAAACATCACTTGTCCATTTTGTTGGGAATTAATCGATATCTTTATCGATCCGACAGAGTCTCAAACGTACACTGAGGACTGCTCGGTTTGCTGCCATCCGATACTCATAAGGTGTGAAGTTTATCTGGATAGTTTAGACGTGACTGTTACTCAAGAGGATCTTGGTTTCTGAGACGACCAAACCACTGAAGCGAATCAATAATTCAGTCTTACTCCATTTGTTTTTTATGAGTCGATTTGGTTAAACTAATCAAAAAATACAGCCTATCGTGAGTCAACCCGAACATATAAGTTCATTCTACTCCTAGGGTATTGAAAATAAATATAGATTCAATAGATCTTTTTGACCCAGATATTCAAGAAAACTGGTTCCCTGCCTACAAAGTGCTTCACGATGAAGCGCCAATCTATAGGATCCCAGGTTCAACAACCTTTGTGATCACAAAATATTAAGATCTC